>WLWI01002594.1_pt1 | contig 15597 bp, 8 predicted proteins | sample 6701501 | NCBI WGS metagenome assembly WLWI01 (sample SAMN12718690, study PRJNA515312) | sponge metagenome | isolation source: marine sponge | host: Mycale hentscheli | place: New Zealand: South Island, Marlborough, Capsize Point | collected 2014-11-01
GCAAAGCTGTTTTATTCCTACCAGCTATAAAGACTCCTGCATTAGCTATGCAACATAGTTATTCTCATTGAGAGATGTGCTCCTGAACCTAAAGTGGGACCATTGTTGATGATATTGTTGTTGCTTTTTTCAAAAATCTATTCCTTGGTTGCAATACTGCTTCATTTTTTTAAGTTACAGAGTCATTAATAAAACACTTGCTATTTTCTCTGAAAACTGGCTAACCATCTCCAGTAATGTTTGAGCTCTTCATTGTGTTAGCTAAGGCACTTTGTGAGTGCTGGGTATTTCCTTGTTATATTTAATATATTCATGAGCTGTGTAAAATTTCTGTATTGTATAGCCTGAGTTTTCATAAATATCATAATCCAGAATTTTGGGGCTGTAACTCAAGCCTTAGAAGTAACATTGGCTCCATGAATTTGGCTAGAAACCAATAGAGTGACCACGTTACTAACACCAATACTTGTGAATATCTTTAGTGGGTTGATCATTTTAATGTTAGCTGTGAAGCACTGGTATTGTACAGATCAGATTGAACATATTGTGTATGTGTGGATAGAGTAACATGGACTGAGATAACAGGAGGACATGGGGGCAACTGTGCCCACTTATATATACATGCACATGCATGACAAAGAACTAATGGGGAGGAGGAAGTCTCTTGAGAAGAACGCCTCACCAGTTATCTGCTGTGCATTATCTGTGTGTAAGAAACATATAGTTGAAAACCAGCGAGATGAGCTGAACAGTGCCCGAAAAAACTCCACAGATTTTACTAAACTTATTACTTACAAAAGTTACAGAATTAATGCGCACCTTTGTATCCGCCCCTTTTTCACGTGCAACGTTGACGTTTGCGCACGTAATTGCCTTAGATTCACATTACTAAATTGCTTCCGGTTTAGTACTAAATGCATTCCTCATTTACCGCGCTTGCGGTCTTGCCCTTGTTTATTTGCTGGTTGAAGGTCAACAGAATACATGTCCACCTCCCACCTACCAACCTAGCAGGAATAGTGTCCCACCACTTAACCAACCTAGTGGCTTTCATTCTAAGTGCAGCTGACCATTTTGTACTCCCATCTGTGAGGGTGGCTGATAGCTGGTATTTAAAGTGGTATTATCAGCTATCTGTAGCATTGCTTGCTTTCTGGGAAGTGAGATTAGAGACATAGCAGGATAGAAATGCTACCTGTAGTAACCGGTTTTATCATTCTGGTATAGTGGTGTAATGACAGTGGCGGGAGAGGTGGGGTCATGGGGATTCTGGCTCCGTCGTCAGAGCTCCAGGTAGCGTCCTGCTGCCACCAGTGATAATGCACAGACTGTTGAAGGAAGTTCCACAGCAAGCTGGTATTCCCCCAGTTACATCAAGCCCCAACCGAGATTCACCAGACTCTACTGGAATCAATGCCTTTGTTCAAAGCCTCACTGTACAAAATCTGAGGTGGGTGAGACAGGCCACAGTATATAAAACCCTATGTCTCACCCACACTCTCAAATCTGATTGGCCAACAAAACTGACTTACAAAAACCAAATAAGGACACACACACCAATTAACACTTAATACACACAAACACACAAAACTGTCAAATTAGTTCAAAGGCATGTGCCTGGCTCTTGCTCCCTCTCACCTCCATCTGGCTGAGTGGGTGTTCCCACAGGAGATACTGAGAATAATGTAGATGAAGATGATATCATAGATGAGAATGATTTCTAGTGAGGATAAATCTACACAGGCTAATAAAGACAGCTGCTAGTGAAGGAAATGATATTTCAAGAAAATGTCTCCCTCTCAAGTCGGCAGGAAATTATTTATTTGTTAAATTTGAGCACCTAAGGACATTTGAAAGCAGATTGCTGTTGTGAACTTGTCATTATTATTTGGATACATTGAACCTAGACACCATTTCACTAATAAATATCTACCTGTGCATCCACCAGCAATCAGCTCACCAAATACCTCACTGTTTGACCTCGCAGTGGAAATCGTGAAGAATTCCTTATGATGAAAGAGTTCAAGCAGCTTGTAAGTATACAAGGACTTTAAAAGGAATGGAAACAATATTCTGAGGATTAAAGAGATACTGATATCCAGAGACATACAACTATAGAAGATACTTATCCAATACAATCGGTTAAAAAAAAACATGGCTAAATAATTTTGTATAACTTTTTTCATAATATTGAACAAGTTATATTACAGATCCTATAACTGTTGGCTGAATAAAAAGTTTAATTATAAGAGAACCTTTATCAGTGGATGTGGCGGAGGTGGGTACTATCACTTCTATGTACCTGGAGATCAAGTGGAGATTTTCATTTTGGCATTTTCTTCACATGCAGTGAATACTCACCTATCTATTACTCCTTGGATGGCCTGTAGATGACAATCAAACTTCTTAGTCACACACATATCTGATGCTCTCACAAGACTCAACTCAAACCCAAGTGAAGCTTGGCTATGGTTTGTATAACACAGCACTATGTGGGAAAAGAAATGCTGCAGAGCTGGAAGTTAGCAGCAAGGGTGATTAATTTGGTATGACTATACATGTATAGCTATACCAACTAAAGTGAAGACTGGTTCTCATCTGTTTCCCTAGTGTCTATTATTCCTAGAGTGGTCCCCTACTATAGCTAAGACTAATGAAATAAACTAATACCTTTGCAGAGGCGGTTTTAACACCAAATTTTACTTACAACAGGATTTTTCAACCCCTTGTTATTTAATTGTTGACCTCTGGACAAAATTTACATCGTAGTACTAATTTCATTATATGTAGGTCACATTTAAGCATAACTTTTGCTTACATTTCTTACTAAATTTCTGATTATTTAATTGCATATGTACCAAGTCCAATCTAATGTATTACCACCCTGTAGTATGTACTTAGAGTATAAAGAGACATACAGTGATATGAGGTAGTATATTTGTTTAATAAGAGGGTCTGCTGGTGGTGGAACAAACCCTTTCCTGGAATCATTCTGAAACTGACTTTTTTTTTTCCTTTTTTTTTTTTTTTTTTTTTTTTGCTATCCATATATGGCTGAGATTAACCTCATTGTTTATTGGGCTATAATTAGAAACATTTTCTAGCCAAAGGCTGCTTTGTGTGTAGAGGTAAAGACTCTTGGTATCCCAGCTATGCTTACTGGTATGGTTCTGGCAGTACTGGTTGTGATAGTTTTTTCTGGTTGGTGCTATTTTCTGTCATGGGCTCAAGCTAAGTGGAGGGAGTGGCATGATGATGTGGTGGAAGAAACTGAAGTAGATGATGTGGTGGAAGAAACTGAAGTAGATGATGTGGTGGAAGAAACTGAAGTAGATGATAGTGATATTGAAATCCTTAAGTCTTCCCTGGAACCACAAAGTACTGAGTCTGCTGGAAAAGGTTTGTGATAAAGTTCATATAAAGACACCAGGTTTTTATAGTAATGTTTGAATTTTGAACAAGACTGCATTAATTTAACTTAGAAAGTTTTTTTTTTTAAATGTCCTAGGTTTTGTGTGTGGATAGACCAATTGCTAGTATTATACTTGCTTTATTTATAATAGCTCCTCACTCTCGATCAAGTGAGACACATCGTATCGTCCTTGCCCATCAAGATCTTGTCAGATTGGGGACAAAACTTATTTCAATATTTAAAAACCAGAGGACACTCCCTTCTAAGAACAAGGAAAAGTCTCACCATCAACAATTCTCTGTTGTGTACTTGGCATCATCAAAGGAAGGTGTGTTAGAGTTTCCGGATATGACAGACAATCGCAAAGATGTACACTATCGTTCTAACTTCTCATTCATCACTGCTCGAGTTCATAATGGAAAGCATGCAGAACAACTCATGATGGAGAAGTTTAAGCAGCTGAAGAATGCTTACAAGGAACCAGTGGAGTTTATCATTTTTTATTCCTGGCTCCTGCCGTGCCAGGATTGTTGTAATAGTATCATTTCTAAAATAAAGGAATGCTTTCCTCAAAAGTTACCTGAGACTGTCTTGCTTTATTCACGAGTTTGGCCTGAGGAATCAAAGTGTAAAAAAGACACCATGAATTGCTTCAGAACCAAAGGAATTCATGTGAAACTAGTTGAAAGCAAAAATGTTTAATGCCAACTTCATGATATAATATATTATTGTAGTGTGATATAGATTTTCAGAATTTCTTAACTAAGTACCATATTTACTTTATGAGGGGAGGGGATGGGTCGAGGCAAGTTAGTATATATTTTTTTGTTTACTAATTGGAACCATGAGCTAGAGCTGCACTACTGCAATAGTACAATGCTGTAAGTATGTGGGGAACACTTTGGAGTGAAATTTAAATCCACAAAACGTTTAATTCTGTTTACATGGGCTCTTTCACTAGAGTCAATAGTTCTGAGCGACTCAGGGAGCATTTATAAAGTGTTTATTTTTCAAAGGCTAAGGCATACTTTCATTGCACCTTGATAGTTTGCCCCGCTGAGTGCAGCAAAGGGTGGTACATCATTTAGAATGAAAAACCATTTGCAAGGTTTTATTCTAGGTAAGCTTGCTTCAATAAATCTCCTAATCTAACAAGTGTGAGTTATTTATATATATATATATATTCCACCACTACTGTTATTTTTTGGTACAGGTTTATTTCAAGGTTTATTTGCTGTATTGAGCAAGCTCATTATCCCAGTAGTTAACAACTAGCCTAGCTTACCACTTTTCCAGGTTTTCACAGCTGTACCTTCTTCTGGCTTGTAGCCCACCCAACTAGGGTTAGAGCTGCTGCTAAAATAACAGCTGGGGGTTGTGGGAGCCCTACAGTAAACTTTACTACTAACTACAGTTAGTGAAGGTATCTAGCATTAGAATAAACCACATTTTGCTCTCTGTCACAGAGTGATGGCTAGATATTTCACTCTCAGGCTTTATTTCCAATAAAAATAAATAAGCCTGCTCTGTGAAATTTTTTCTCCATGTCAACTCTGACTCATGTAATAAGTATTATGTGTATTTTATAGGCTTAGTAAGCTTTTGTCTAAGGCATCACCACACCTGGCTCACTTCATTGAACATATTATTCTATTAAAAGTACAACTAATTTAGTGGCAACATTTTTTCTAGCTAGTCTAGCAAATGGCGGAAGGTCTGTGTGTCCACAAGTTACTTCATGGATTTAGTTTCTTTTTTTGGCAAAAGATAAATTTTACGCAGTTTTATTCCATTTGATTCCATTTTTTTGGTGCTATCCTTTTCAAGATCTTGCTTCCTTTTTCCAGAATAAAGTACATACGTTAAGGGTTTGGATTCGGCAGAATAACAGCTTTGTATGGTGTCAACTATTACACTAGCACAAAGCTTGCAAGGCAAGAGATAAGAATATAGAATGATATATTTCACTGGCTTGTTGTAGTTTTGAACGAGCAGTTTGAATTTATCCATCATAAGGAATTCCGCATGGCCTGCATTGAGTGGCTGGATCCACTTCTTGCACCACATCCTACTGTGAGGTCTAGCAGTGAGATATGTGGAGAGATTATAGTCTGGAGGATGCACAGGAGAGGTATTATCTGTGGTCATATTCTCATCCAGATTTTTAATATCTGCTTTAGATGAAGCCAAATACATAACAGAGAACTGTTTCTGCTGATTAGGATTCTTTTTTGAGGGTGTTCTTTGTGTCTTGAATTTTGAAAACAGATCTTTACCTACTTTTTTGAGTTCTGTACTTGAGAGTTCTTCTCCCTCTTTTTTGTTTAACATAGCGGACTCTAAACCACAAGCATGGTATGAAGTATTTAAGTAGTAAGATTAACATTGTACATACGTGCTATGCGTCTGTCATCTGCATCTTCATATAAAACGACGTCATCCTCGTTTTCCTCAGTATCCTTTATCAAATTCTCGCACCATGTCTTCCCCATGTCAATCATCCTTTGAGGGAGAAAACAGAAAATAAAACGGTAAAGAACTGCTGCCAAAAGCACTGCTGCCAAAAGCACTGCTGCCAAAAGCACTAAAGGAATCACGTAATCCAACATAGCTGTGAAACTAGTGCCACTTTTAACTAGACTGTAAGACTTGACTCTATTGCATCAGATAAGTAACTTCCAGTATTAACCTAACATGAATTTCAAAGCTTATGCATTGCCAAATATGGCAATTGAATAGAATCCCACAGTTTACATAGCTTAAATAAATATTTCAGTGAATGCCACAGAGGAATTTCTGTTGTGTTTTAGCAACACTCTGGCAGTTCTTGAATAACAGCACCCGCTGAACTGTCCTCAGCATTTGCTGTGGATTTATTTGTGTTAGTATATCTCTTCTTCAATAACTTAAACTTCCTCATCATGATGCATCAGTTCTAACCCAAAGGACTCCTCTATCTTCCAATATGTCACACACTATTCAATCAATGTTTATTTTAATAAGCTGAAATGAGGTCGTTTTTGAAAAATATAATAGTGAATATATTAGTATGTTATGCTAAGAGTTTTCGGGATATATGACCAGCTATGATAACCTATCGTTGTAACAAGAAATTTAAATCAAGTAAATGCGGCATTGCGTCAACCTACTTTTTTCTTTCTTTTTTTATTGTTAACCCTCAGTGCGCATGCGCATGTGTAATACTGACGATGTCTAAATGTTGGGTTTACCCTTTATTGTACCAGATTTTTTTTTGTTTTGACTCTTTTTTTTGGCCGTACAACCATAAGCTTGTGTTAATGCCACACATTGTAGTCACATGAGTACATCATTTCTTTGCTACCCAACCGTGGTAGTTTTGGTTTACTCTGTGGTTTACTGGAGGCTGGAATTGGAGTTCCCCGTTTAAAGTACTGGTGAGGTGAGTGTATCTTGCTAGTTTAGCTTCTCTTATGAAGACAGCGTTAACATATTGCACGAGTTACATACTGCCTAGTCTGGCGTACCAGACCCTTTACCTACCGCTTTGCAGGGAAAGGGTCTGGTCAAATGCATTAAAGCAACCTTATGAAGCTACAAAGTTCCTAATAAAAGCAACTTTTATCAGTTAGTGGAAAATATTTAAATGCTGAAAGTTTAACTGCTTTTCCTGGACATTACGGTTTTAATGATCGATAAACCAGAGGATGGGACAGGGTCAAACACTGAGCTAACACAAAAATATGCAAGGGTCAAAGTACGAATGACATACGTATGTCCACACATACATATATAAACAGCAGTCACAAATTCATTGTTACTCTATCGTGTGATTAATGGAAGTGATGTACTTTTTATCTTTTCCTGTACCTATAGACAACAACCTGTGTTTGTTTTGACAGCAGACAGAATCATACTTGCTATAAGTGCATTACATTAGTTATCCAGAATGCAGGTTGTTTCTAAGACATTGCCAGCTGAAGCTTTAATGAGTAATGGCCGAAAGTAAAATAATTTACAGACTAACTCAAACTTTAAATATATGAAGTTTAAATACTTACCAATTTTTTTCATTAAGTCTCTGACAAGCAATAAGTCGTAAGTCTGCATAAAAACACTGGCCATGAGTGTCACTCTATCCCAGGGAGACTCTCGCTAACATTATGTAATTATTATATATAACAGTCTTTTACTGTATGATTACTTTGATTGGTAGGAAGGAGGGAAGAGATTAAATTAGATATTAGTTTCACTTTGTGTGATTAAATGACAATGATATTGATTTGTAGCAATTACAACACATCATTATATTTTAATTTACATTGTTGTGATGCTGTCTGTGATTTTTGTGTGTGTGTTTGTGTGTTTAGCGTACGTTTGAAGGAGTACTCTGATTCTGGTGAGTATGTGTTAATTAGAGTTAGTAAAATTGTTTAGTGAATTATTATTTTTCAACCATGTACATGTACATGTATGTGAGTGGATCAGAGGATTGTTGCCATACTGCTCCATTCCTACAATGTTTAATTTCAAGCCTTAACTATTGATTTCAATTTTATATTATATTTATTTAGAATGTAGCTAGTCACATGTTAGCAATCTAATTGGTCTGTCACCAGAATCTATTTAATTAAATAAAATCATGCTCTGAGGTTTTTAAAATCATACTATAGTTATATAAATTACGAGCCTTAGTTCAAGCTCACTGAGGTATTTGGTTTGACTATAGTACTGCTTGTTATTGGCAATATCTAGTCTGTTTTTCCAGCAAACTAATTACAGGCTGTTCAGGTCTAGCAACTTGAACAAGTAGAAGTCTTTAGCCAACAATAAATTAACATGTTTACATTACTCAATTATCATCTAATTATATTCATGATCTTTCCAGAACCACCACAATCTGTACCATGTCATCCCATATATATATGTCCTGTAAGTTGTCTCACCTAAGTTAGTTCATCGTAAGTTAAACCTAGCAGAAGCAGACTGTATTATCAGCTTGTGGTTTGTTGATGAGAGTGAGATCTACCATACCAGCAAAGCCACTGGTTGCTCGCCTTACACTGGCTGTGGGACCCAAACTTGCTGAAGCTAGGAATAGCTTGTGGTGGCTCTGGTCATTCCACCCTGTACCAACCTCAATTCCCAGCTCAGGAATTTACAACTCGTCAACACTGGTCCTTCAAGCCAAATCTACTTTGCAGCAAAGAAGGAAGATGATCAGCCAGGCTCTACCTCTCCGACTTCCCTGCAAGTCTACCACCTCTACTACTTCGCTCCAGGATCACTCGCCACACCGAAGTTCCAGACACCACTTCTGCCAAACAAGATCCTGGATCTCACGCCAAGTCAAAAAATCTGAACGCAACATCAACATCACTAATCAACTCGACAGTCAGTAATCTCACTGAACTTGGCAGTCTCACTCGGACTCAGCAGTCTCACTTGGACTCATCAGTCTCACTCGGACTTAGCAGTCTCACTCGGACTTAGCAGTCTCACTCGGACTCAGCAGTCTCACTCGGACTTAGCAGTCTCACTCGGACTTAGCAGTCTCACTCGGACTTAGCAGTCTCTCTCGGACTTAGCAGTCTCACTCAGACTTAGCATTCTCACTCGGACTTAGCAGTCTCACTCGAACTCAGCAGTCTCACTCGGACTTAGCAGTCTCACTCGGACTTAGCAGTCTCACTCGGACTCAGCAGTCTCACTTGGACTCGGCAGTCTCACTCGGCAGTCAGCAGTCTCACTCGGACTTAGCAGTCTCACTCGGACTTAGCAGTCTCACTCAGACTCGGCAGTCTCACTCGACAGCAGTCTCACTCGGACTTAGCAGTCTCACTCGGACTCGGCAGTCTCACTCGGACTCAGCAGTCTCACTCAGACTCAGTAGTCTCACTCGGACTTCGCAGTCTCACTCGGACTCAGCAGTCTCACTCGGACTTAGCAGTCTCACTCGGACTTAGCAGTCTCACTCGGACTCAGCAGTCTCACTCGGACTCAGCAGTCTCACTCGGACTTAGCAGTCTCACTCGGACTCAGCAGTCTCACTCGGACTTAGCAGTCTCACTCAGACTTCGCAGTCTCACTCGGACTCGGTAGTCTTACTCGGCAGTCAGCAGTTTGGTAGACAACATGCATAGATGATTCTGTTCTTCGTGGAAATCAGCTCCCTCTTCTCCCCCCCCCATTATGTTCTAAGTTAAACCTAGCAGAAGCTGACCACATTACCGGCTTGTTGATGAGTGTGAGATCTAGCCGCGGGGTACAAACTTGCTGAAGCTAGCAATCGTTTGTGGTGGCTCCGGTCTTTCAACCCCATACCAACCTTCATCCCCAGCTCAGGAATTTACAACCCAGAACACTGGCATTTTCTTTAGTTTTTTTGATTTGTTTTTTTTTTGCTGTTCCTATGCTTTAGCGAGATTAGGATATTGTGAATATGCAACGTTTAGGAATCCTTGTCTCAACAGATATTCCTAAATGCTGCATATTCATGTTATCTTAAATTAAATATTATATAAATAAGTTTCTCTTACTATATAATAACACTTGCTGTTCTACCAAAGGTAGATTAATCAACACTAGGACTTGTCTCTTTCCTCTACTGCTACTACCCTGTGCAACACCCTTTCATTTACAAACAGTAACCCAATTGGATTAATCATTAACCCTCAGTGCACATGTGCGAGAGGGTTATAGTAGTCATCCTGTCTGTCTGCCTGTCATGCTCTGGTTTTGGAGATTATTGACATTATTTAGGTATGAACTTACTCAGAACGACAATTTAAGAACTTTCATTATGCTACTTGTTTTAGTTTCAGTTGATTTGTTAGAAAACACGAAGCTTTCAGCTCTGCGTAGGTACTAGCTTTGTGGGTAACCCCCCCCCTCCCCCCTAATGTCACATCTTAATCACATGAGCAAATAATTTCTTGCTGCCTGGTAGTTTTGCTTAACGCTGGGAAAATTAATAGAATGCAGGAAGTGGAGTTTTGCATTGAAATTATATACAGGTGAGTGTCTTTGACCTGTTCAGCTTCTTCTCTTATGTGTTTACATGTACTGTTTACATTGCTCAAGCTACATTGATGCCTGATAAGAATAGCCAATAAATAATTATTTTGGTCTGAGATTATTTTGTAATAGCTAGCTAGTGTAGTGCTCACCTTTGGTGCGTCATTACCATTTAATCATCATACTGGTAAAACTACTATATGACAATTAAGGTAACCACCTATAACAATTCATTAAAAAGCATAGCTACCACTTACACAATTAACTTCATTCAAATGCCAAATACAGCTACCACTCTCAATGCATGCTGTGCAGGTATACAATCACTATGGTAACCTTGATTTAGTATGCCCTCTACTTTCAATTTACCTATTTTGTGTGACCTATTACTGGCTATGGCCACATGATCATCAGCTAAAGCATCAATTGCTAGATAGAGTATCCAAGTCCAACCAATCAAGGCATCAGCTTCACTTAGACACTGGAGCTAATTCATTGCCACTGAATCCGTTTGTTTTTGTTTTTTCAACATACTCACAACTGCAGATAAAAACTGTTGCTATTCGCTCGCAGGATTTCCCAATTTGTGATTTTTTCAAAGATTTAATGGGAAGATATTGTAATTAATCAAAATTTATCAAGTTGTTTTGTAACTTTTTGTTTACATTTAATTTATGGTGGCAAATATTTTAATATTAGTGATATTGAAACACTAGACTTATGTAAACATACGTATATAGTTATTATAATGATTATTATCATTACATAGAATCAATCAAATTCAAACACACACATACAGAAATAGTGCCAGTCATTCCAGACCTGGAGGCCATTATTGAGGATTCCAATTGAGTGAAAGCGGAGGCAGTGCCAAGTGTAATTTTTTCGTAAAAGTTTTTCGTAGGTGCTGAGGTAGCTTTCCTAGAATGCTGTTGTGCTAGCCTTTTTGAGATATGGGAAGGTATTATTGGAGTACTAAGTACTTCAAAGGTAAGTATTTTTGATAGGGTCATGCCTCAGAGTGCTTTGTTTGCAGAAACGCTATTGGTTTGGGCTAGATAATCCACAAGTGGTAAATTTTCTACGTTGAAGTTCAATAACTGCAGTTCAACTTCTGGGACTCGCAGATATAGCTTGCAATGCTTTATTTATGCTCTATTAGATGCAGTTTTGACCATAGTTATACATAAACATATTAAATGCATTCAAAAACTGGTGTTTTTACAAAAAAATTAAATAAACATAGCTCATGAATAATTAATGAGGTAACTCTATATCCTAACCTTAAAACAGTATGAAACATTCAAAATAAAAATCAGCTAATCATAAGTTATTCATTAGTACATGTCAGCCATGGCTTGGAGTCCTTCACTTGAACAGACACTCTGAAGTACAGAGTGTCATTCTTGAGGTACTGTGTGTTCTTCTCTGGATCATGAGAGAGGGCAGACTGTGAGATGAACCGTGGGTAGCCCCTGCCGTCACCAATGTTACGATCAGTCTTTTTATTAAACTTCAGTGTCTTAGTGTGGTGGTTCTCATCTGATAACTCGTTGAGTAGTGTGAATGTGACAGTTCCCAAGAAGGGCCATGACAGACTAGCATCATAGGAACCTTCTAATAACTTGGCCAATACTGATATATGTGTACCAGTACCAGTATCATATCCATTTGGATATATCCTAATCCACATGTTGAATCCACCCGGACTAGTGTAAAAGGAGTCACTGAAGTAATCGTACGGAGTAGCTTTCCTTGCACTATATCCAGTTACTTTGAAAATGAATTGTTCCCCATCCTTCAATGATTTGTTGTTGTTTATTGTTTTGATGGAGTCCAGGTTTATTTTGTCAGTGCAGACCAGCCATGGCTTGTGGTTGTCCACTTTCACTGACACTCTGAAGTACAGTGTATCATCCAGGAGGTACTGTGGGTTGGTGGCTGGGTCAGGGCAGAGAGAAGAGTGAGGAAGAAATTGTGCAGGACCTGTACAGCTACCAACCTGCATGTCAGTAGTGTCAGTAAATATGCTCACTATGTGATGATGTCTGTCATCTGCCAGCTGGTTTAATAGTTGGTATGTGACACTTCCCTTGAAAGGCCATGATAGCTGGTTGTCATAGCGACCTTCTGATATCTTGGTGAATACAGACACATGTGTGCCTGCACCACCAGCAACTCCATTAGCATAAACTCTGATAATGACCTTGTAGCCTCCAGGGTGGGTATAAAATGGTGTCGAGTAAAATATCTCATCCTTCTCTTTCTTGCAGGCATATCCTGGTAGTTTGAATACAAGTGCCTCTCCTTCTGACAGTGTCTTGTGTTGTTCTTCACGTGAGCTGACAGTATCTAGTGCCAAGTCCAAGTGCTTCTCTCTAGCTTCTCTCTTGTGTTTCTCCACATCTTTCCTCATCATCCTCACTCCACAGCCAAGGCTCTCATAGGCACAGGATACTTTAATGAACTCACACACACTCACATGTCGTTTGGTTTTCCCTCGTTCCATAGATAATAGACATCCGCTTCCCTGGTTGGGACAGGCCACCATTTTCTTATCACAAACTTTATAATGCTCTACCGTAATGCCAGCATATGTTCCTTTCTCTCCACAGTGGGAGCATTCGAAAGGTCTCTTCAGACATCTTGATTGTACGTGTTCCTCCAAGTCTTTCCTCATGAGTTGTGCCTGTCCACCATCTTTGTCATCCTCACACTTGTTGGGACATGTGACCAGAAGATACTCACAGGTAGCTAGGTGTGTGTCTAATGTTCCAATAGTCCCAGTCCATGGACAGCCTCTCTCTCTGCTAGAACATCTCACACCTAGCTCCTTTATCTCTCTCTCTCCTACAAACATACACACACACATTGCACTCTATTTCAGCTTCATTTGCTATGTTAGTAGGCTCACCTCTTTTGTCAGTAAAGTAGTTAGGGTTCTCTTTCCTACAGTTAGGACAAGGCTTTCTCCCATACCTCTTAATGCACTCACTGCAGAACAGTTTACCACAGTCTTCACATTGCTTGGGAGTCTTAGCTACCTCCAGACAAATGACACATTTCAAATTGTCAGGAGGAGGAGAAATAAACAGATCAAATCTATTAACTGTAGCCATTATAGCAGTGTCTAGAACAGAAAACAAGGTGCCAGGAAGTAGGGTTACAGGAAGTATGGTGACAGGGTACAAGAGTCTACCTTATTTGGTTGGTGTTTGATCAGCAGAGTACTTCAAGCGTTTCCCTATGGGAATTCTGTCTAACTATTTTAAGTGACAAGCTTAAGGGTGCCCTGCCACCAGAAACCGAGGCGCGTAACCGCAAATTGACTGTTTTTGCTATGTCTTTATATATTTCTTTTTCTGAGTACTGTGGGCTTACTTTGTTGTTACAGATGGAATGAGCACCAATAAAGGACTCCAGCAAGCCAAATTTGAAGAAAGAAGACCAGTCTGGGACGGCGATACAGCTCTGCACACCTGCTACTATTTGGTGTTATTTCGAAGCAGCCAAGGAACTAGAGTGCTCATTTTTTTTCTCCAGAGGTAGCTAGCGGGCTTCTTCGCAACATTACAGAGCCATATTTCTAATATCTATATTCTTTTTTTGTAAATAGTAAAATTTTCGTGCCATTTTACTCCTGCGTTATTCTAAAAAAATCTCTCTGTAACTTTATTCTAATGGGGGTATGCTGCTTGTGCGCAAAATTTGGATTCAATTCAAATGATACAATTCCACGAAATATCGATTTATATTTTCAAGTTGACTACTGATTCGCTATTTTACCCCGCCCCCATAACGTTGAGCTCCGCGAACGCGCAATTTATTGGTAAGAGCATAATCAATTGACTTGTGGTAACTCTAAAAAGAGCCCATTTGTAAATAAAAATAAGAAATACAATAATGAGCCGTGAGATGGCCGTTGTAACTTTGGAAAATGTTGGTCCGGGGAGCAGAAGTGACGCGTATTCCCAATGTTGCTTGGAGTTGGTTGCTCATTAGTGAGAGCGGGGTAGTTCAGCACAAATTTCAGACTTGTAGGTGATAGAGCTGAAGAATATAGCGGTAGCAATCTAGACAGAAAGAACTGAAGTGATGATGACCGAGTCTATATGCAGCCAAGTCTGAATACAAGGTTGGTGGAATAGTAGGAGCTGGTACCAGTCAGGATGGAGTTGGTCACCGTTGAGACAGAGTTTTAAGCTGCTCCAATGGCTTCACAAGTACAACCTCATTCCGTACCCTGAAAGTATAATAGAAGGATGTTATTTGAGGTGACTGTCACATGTCCCGGTGGCAGGGCACCCTTAACAAATTGCTTTATGACTCAGGAACTCTTTTTAGCTAATACTATTATACTACTGTCCTCTAGATTGTCTTCTTATTTTGTTTGGGTGTCTAAAGTTAGCAATAATCTATCTCACAATAATTTTTTTCTTCTCAGATTAAAAAAAATTGTTTTTTATTTCTATGATAAATTGTATATGAAAATATTTTCTCGGCACAAGCAACAACATATTAATATAGTACACTTGTGTGTATCTGTATGTCTATTTGACGTTTGACATTTTTTAATCATTTCATACGCTCGCGCGCGGCTTAATTGAGTAATAAACCACGAAACCACCGAGTTGTAGAGGTAGAGGGGGACCTTAAATACCTGCGCATAGATAACACCATACTCCCTTCCTCCATCTCCTCATCCACCACACTCCCTTCCTCCATAACAATATAAAATTATCTGACCTTTTTTGTTTTGTTTTTTACTTTGGTATTTTTTTTTTTGCATTGATATTTTCCAGAGAATTATTATTGTTATTATTATTATTATTATTATTATTGGTAGTAGTAGTAGTAGTAGCAGTAGTAGAGTAGTAGTAGCATTGTTGTTGTTATTATTGCTGTTATTATTGTTTTTGTTATATTGCAGTTATTATTGTTGGTATGGATTATCTACATAAGAATTTATTTATGTGTCACTTATGACGACAATGTGTGTTCATAAATAATTCACTAGCCGAGCAAAGTTGGTAAAGCGGTGTCAGTAACGACTTTTGTGTACATATTCATGAATAAAATACGTGGGTGGAGAAAAATAGTAAGAGAGAGGGGCCACTGTAGTGTGTGTGTATTGTGAGCCAGGTTGTACAAGATCTTCAGTATGACGATGACAATGATCATGTATATAG
>WLWI01002597.1_pt1 | contig 15590 bp, 9 predicted proteins | sample 6701501 | NCBI WGS metagenome assembly WLWI01 (sample SAMN12718690, study PRJNA515312) | sponge metagenome | isolation source: marine sponge | host: Mycale hentscheli | place: New Zealand: South Island, Marlborough, Capsize Point | collected 2014-11-01
AATGGACATGGCGAGGTTGTTAAAATACTGCTAGAGGACGAAGCGAAGGTGGATCTGCAACTGGAAAATGGGGGGTCTGCATTAATGATTGCAAGTGAGAATGGACATGGCGAGGTTGTTAAAATACTGCTAGAGAACGAATCTAAAGTGGATCTGCAAAAAGAAGATGGGTGGTCTGCATTAATGTTTGCAAGTCAGAATGGACATGGCGAGGTTGTTAAAATACTGCTAGAGAACGGAGCTAAGGTGGATCTGCAAAAAGAAGATGGGTGGTCTGCATTAATGAGTGCAAGTAAAAATGGACATGGCGAGGTTGTTAAAATACTGCTAGAGGACGAAGCGAAGGTGGATCTGCAACTGGAAAATGGGGGGTCTGCATTAATGATTGCAAGTGAGAATGGACATGGCGAGGTTGTTAAAATACTGCTAGAGAACGGATCTAAAGTGGATCTGCAAAAAAAAGATGGGTGGTCTGCATTAATGAGAGCAAGTCAGAATGGACATGGCGAGGTTGTTAAAATACTGCTAGAGAACGAAGCGAAGGTGGATCTGCAAGTGGAAAATGGGTGGTCTGCATTAATGATTGCAAGTCAGAATGGACATGGCGAGGTTGTTAAAATACTGCTAGAGAACAGAGCTGAGGTGGATCTGCAAACACTAAATGAATTCTATGAACTATGTTTAACAAGTGAAAAAGTGAATGATTTTTTGACTAATATATTACGAGACCATAGCATTGAATGTGAAACTGAATCTTTTCATTGTTCTGTGGCATTGGAAAATGGAACTCAATTAGAGGGGCAGAAAAGTTGCCATTTTGCAAAATTAGTTAACTCTCACGAGGGTCATACTGAAGTATGGCAATTATTGAAAGAAAATGGAGCACAGGTCCATGATGACAACATTGTTTATGCAGACATGCCAGAAAATATCCTAAATGTAAATTCTGAAGTTTATGAAGTTGCCTTAGATAAGACAAGGATAAATCTGCATCCTTGTAGTGGACACACAGCACTAACACTAGCCAGTTGGTCTGGTTGTAGTGACACAGTTGAAATATTATTGAAGAACGGAGCAGAAGTTAATAAACAAATGAACAATGGAATGTCTGCACTCATGCTTGCCAGTCGACGTGGATATGCTGAGGTTGTTAAAGCATTACTAAAACATGGGGCACTAGTCAATCTGACAAATATTCATAACCAAACATCTCTGATGCTAGCCTCTGAAGCTAGAAGTAAACATGTGGTTGTATTTTGGGGCAAATTAATATCCCCACCCAATAATTATCAACCAGTGCTGTTACCATTTCAACCAGTATCATCCCTGGGTCCACACATTCCCCTGTCTGATCGACCTGATCCTCCCACAGATCCACACAGCTCTCCGCCTGGTCAACCAGATCCTCCCTCAGATCCACACAGCTCTCTGTCTGATCGACCAGATCCTCCCACAGATCCACACAGCTCTCCGCCTGGTCAACCAGATCCTCCCACGGATCCAAACAGCTCCCAGTCTGATCAATCAGATACTTCTATGGATCCACATGGCTCCCAGTCTGATCAACCAAATCCTCCCACAGATCTACACAGCTCCCTATCTGATCAACCAGATCCTCCCACAGATCCACACTGCTCCCAGTCTGATCAACCAGATCCTCCCATGGATCCTAACAGCTCCCTTCCTGATCAACCAGATTCTCCCACAGATCCATACTGTTCCCTGCATGATCAACCAGATCCTCCCACAGATCCACACGGCTCCCAGTGCAGTCAACCAGATCCTCCCACAGATCCACACAGCTCTCTGCCTGGTCAACCAGATCCTCCCATGGATCCAAACAGCTCCCAGTCTGATCAACCAGATACTTCTACGGACCCACATGGCTCCCAGTCTGATCAACCAGATCCTCCCACAGATCCACACAGCTCTCTACCTGGTCAACCAGATCCTCCCATGGATCCAAACAGCTCCCAGTCTGATCAACCAGATACTTCTACGGATCCACATGGCTCCCAGTCTGGTCAACCAGATACTTCCACGGATCCAAACAGCTCCCAGTCTGATCAACCAGATCCTCCCACAGATCTACACAGCTCCCTGTCTGATCAACCAGATCCTCCCATAGATCCACACAGCTCCCTATCTGATCAACCGGATCCTCCCACAGATCCACACAGCTCCCTATCTGATCAACCAAATCCTCCCACAGATCCACACAGCTCCCTATCTGATCAACCAGATCCTCCCATGGATCCTAACAGCTCTCTTCCTGATCAACCAGATCCTCCCACAGATCCACACTGCTCCCTGCATGATCAACCAGATCCTCCCACAGATCCACACAGCTCCCTGCCTGATGAACCAGATCCTCCCACAGATCCATATAGCTCCCAGTCTGATCAACCAGACCCTCCCACACATCCACAAGACTCCCTGTCTGAACAACTGAACATTCTCAATGAACCACACAACTCCATGTCCAATCAACAAGATCTGCCAATTTGTTTACAAAGCCTGTCTGATCAGGCCTTGTTGTTTGCTCAACCAGCTCCTCCCATTGATTCACAAGTCTTATGTTCTGATCCATCAGGTCCTCCCACTCTTTTACAACCATCTGATCATCCATCTCGATCTGCTAATGTGCCGTCTGAGCTTTCTTCTCCCACTGATTCACGAGACTTACTATCTGATCAACCAACTTCTCCATCAACTGATGTCCCATCAGCTCTACCTGAACAACTAACTACTTCCTCTAACTCTAAAGTTCTATTGTCTGATCAACAAGCTGACCCACAGGCCTCTTTGTCCAGTCATGCATTTTCATCTAATAACGGGAAATCTCGTCCGATTTCTTTTGTACTCAAACACCAACTATTAACACTTGCTGTTTGTGTTGTGCTGATTGCTGTGGCAGTTACATACTTCTTATCTTTTTCAAGACTGCACAAAATGCCGACCCAAAGACTACATGACATGCCAACTCATGAAGAATTAATATCATTCCCTTCTTCTAAGTTGAAGTCTGAACTTCGCATCATAGAACGAGTTGCCCCTGACTGCAAGCAATTAGGACACGTGTTGGGTCTTCGAGAAAGTTTAGTGTATATTATATGGAACAAGTCAGACCCTTCTTCAATCGTTGAAAAATGTGACGAAACTTTAAAAGAATGGCTGAAGGGACGAGGGACCAGACCTGTCACTTGGAACACATTTATACGAGCACTGGAAAGACTTGAATTATTCGTACTGTCTCGTGAACTCAGGGACATATTAACATCTTAGAGCATACATCACACATGCTATTACATCATCATGTCCATTCATCTGCCTCTGTCACATCACTCTCAACACATCTATACTTGTTGTACTTTTTGTATCATGAATATGTTATGGAAACCTTTACTCTATGAATTTGTATTCTGCCAATGAATTTTTATTTGATGGGACCCACCAATGGAATACATAGTGTGGGTGTGCTTAGATGGAACGTCAAGTATGTAGTGCAGGCTACAAGTATTTTCATAGGTCACACAACCGCCCCTTCTTTCTAGTCCTTCCCTCTTCCATCCTTATACATCTGATATATATAATAATATTACATAGGTTGAGTCTGAGAGGCTTGTTTATTTTTTACAAGCCAAAGGAAGTGAAAATAAAGTCTTAGAGTGAAATATCTAGCCATATCACTCTGAAGAGTGTAATAAGTGGTTTGTTCTATGCGGATATCTTCACTGTAGTGGTTTGTACTATATACTGTATATTGATGAGATGATAGAATTTTAAGTAGTACACATACACAAAATATAGTTGTGATCCGAGTTGAAGGTGGAGTGCAGCCTGAGTTGGTCCTAATCCTTACAATAAATGGCATCTAGTAGTGAAGAAAAAGGAATTGGCATAAACACAGCTTTGACAAGCACACAATATAACGGCAAAAGGCCGTATTACAAGTTACTAGCTAAATGATAGCTATATCTCTCTGAAATATATTGGCTATACGGCATTTGTTATTTAACAAGTAGACCAATAATCTTACCAACATCCTATCAGGTGATCCTGTATCCACTGCGACATCAGGACATTTCGTCTATCCTGTTTCCACACACGCTACCTAAACTAATCGCAATACAAAGCTAAAAACGCAGCAATCTGAAAAGAAGCCGCTCATTGTTTACAAAATTCTTAATGAAGACAGTCCACGTGATAAATTGAGCCTTACCGCGTGACTAAAAGCGGGCGCGTTTTGAGCGGGAAACCTGTGTTTTTTCTATTCCCATAGACTTTTGTATTGAGTTTTGGAATAGCACTTTCACTCCAGTTTTGGAATATACTGAGGAAATATTTTTAACCGCTTCGGCGCGAGCTTTCTGATGGTGCAAACCCCGGATGCGTAGCTGCTTCCGTTCAAAAGTTATTCAAGTTTTTTTCTGGCCAACTCAACTTGGACATACTATAGAGTTATAACTCAGCTTGTGAAGTTTGCAGTAACACTAGTTCAAAGGGGTGCTCCACACCCCCAGTTGGAGGTAATGAGCTTGGCAGTTCAGAACACCTTGAGACATAATACTATTTTGAGGGTATATCTACCATACAAATAAAAATAATTATATGTGTTAGTAATTACTTGGGGGAACTGTTGATTATTTGTTACCTTTGGTCTAACACTATTTTCACATACTGCCACTGATTTTGAACAATCAAGGCTATGTAATTATAATAAAATATAATTGTTAACCATTAAAATTTCCTATTAAAATTAAATCAAAATTAAATTTAGTATTATTTTTTTCTTTTTCTTTTTTTTTTCTTTTTATTATTATTTATTTATTTTTGCACAGTGCATGGTTACATGTTGTTGTCTGGGAGTCTGCGAGTGAGTGAAGATCAATCTGCGGTCCAGGAGGCGATAGAGAAACAGTTCAAGCGTCAGCTGAACCCTCACACTCTGTTTGGTTTTGATGATGGTGAAGGAAGTGCTGCTAGCAGAGCTTGTCTTGCTGCTCTCAAGTCTGCACCTCTTGAAGGATTCGGCCATTTGGGAATCACTGTGTAAAGGTGTGGATAGGGTCATATAGTTATGATGCTATTGAATAGACATATAAATAATGATTCACTGGTTACAGGGAGATTGAACAGGGTAAGTAGAAAGTATCCATTTTTGATTTATTAATTATTATTGTTGTTGTTGTTGTTGTTAAATTTTTATTATTTTTATTAATTTTATTTTTATTATTGTTCCAGTAGTGGTTGTATTATTATTATATTATTATTATTTTATTTTTGTTATTTTTTTATAATTATTATTCAAGACTCCTATAAGATTACTTAATTTGCCGCTTATATGGGCTTATAGCGTCTAATAGGAACATGATCGGCTTGTTATAATATATCTGGCAACTACATAGTTACATACACACTTTACTATCATACGCCATATAAATCTTTGTTAAAGCCATCATATTCAGTTTGAAAGAAAGAATACCATGTCTGTGGGCCCTTAGCTCCTTGGAGTGTCAGGTCGCGCGCACACTTCTGGCAGGCAGCTTATGATTCGCTGCCACCAGAGTATTCTAGCCGTCGAAACGGAATCACTTCAGTCGTAACTATTTTATGATGATTAGAACACTGAAACACAACCACGAGGAGGGCGGCTTAAATACAAGTTCGAGTGTTCCACCCCCGATGACGACATAAATAAGGAAACGTGACTTGCAAAAACAACTTGTGACCAATACACAGCAATCAACAAAACAATTAACACACCACTCTGACATGACTAAGTATGGGTATAACATGGTGTTTGTCTCTAAGTTCTGTCTACTCCTCTTCTCTGTATGTGCGCCTGCGCACTTGACTTCTTCCTCTTCTCTCTTGCTTGCCTCTCTGTCTTCTCTTTAGATACTTCCTTTGCCTCCTTCCTAGGCTCTCCCTCTATCTTCTCTGCGTTAAATGTGGGCTGGCCCACAATGTCAAAATAATAAAAAGTATTTCAGATATCTCTTACAGGAGCTGGTGCTGGTCGTGGAGATACTAATAATGACAAACTCTTCCAGTACTTGGCTTGTTGTATGCCAACTATTCCATAAATTCATTAATTAGTTGAATAAAATGTATGTGGGTGGCACACGAACTGGCCATCCATTCTCTCTTCCTCCGACTCATTATCTTTTCTTCTCCTTCTTTACCACTTGACTTCTTCTTTTCACATGCTTATTAATATGCAGGTACATATCCTCTAGTTACAAGCTGGTACATACTCTACTTCCTATTTTTGTTGCGACCACAAGCACTTGAGTCAAGTGACCACAAGTATGAGATAAACAGTTTGATAGCAGAAGAGCATGGACCAATCAGCTACCAGCACAACGGGCATTACAGGGGTAGATCCAGCATTAACAACAGAGGGGGGAGCAAACTTACAAAATTTATTGACATTTAATTCATAAATGAAGAGCCTAAGTTAGCATGCAGTTGTCCTATGAACTGAATTAATTTTAGTGGGGAGGGAGGGGGTCCAGGCCCCTCAGCCCAGATCATTCCCTCTAATAAAATATGCGCAAATAATGTTAATGATATACATGTTAACAACTTTGTAAACAACAATAAATCTAATAAAGGGATACTACATAGCAATAATAGAGAAGCAGTAATGGTCAGTATAATTTGTAACACTCAAGTTCTAGAATAAAAAGTGTTGTAGTTGTTGTTGTTGTTTGTTTACACACTGGTGGAATATAAACTATGGGATGTCAAGTTGGCCACAGTTCACCTTCCCCACCATAGGAGGCTTACTGTACACATATGCTTGTCCTTAATTATATGTTTGAAGGTAGGGTAAAATATATTAGTGGGTATAGTTAAAGTTGTACCCACTAATACACTTTACCCTACTTTCAAACATATTATTAAGGATAAGCATCTGATTTAATGGTTGAGGCTCATTGAGCTTTATGTAACAAACAATTTACGATAACACTGAAACCCTTTTATAGTATTGTATGTACAGAAATTGTGTGGAGTTCTCAAGCCTTTACCATATTATTATCATCAATACTGAGTATTATTGCAAGGCACTGTGAACCCTTTACCACATGGTTAATATAAGATTTGTGGAGTTCTCAATATCCTAAAATATTTTGACCTTGTATATTATAAATATTGACTGCAATTGAAACACAATAGCAACAACAAAAATGTGTGATGCTAAACTTGGTATTCAAGACTATATGTTAGATAAACTATTACGGTTGTTCTGTATTAAGCGATGGTTTCTTTCTTTTGTCTATTTTTTTTTTCCTCCTCCACTAGGAACATTACTTGCTATAACAAAAGTAAGAGAATAAAAACCTATTGTTTACTAGCCGAATGAATTGATACCAGCAAGGCTAATGTATTCCCTTGAAGACTCAGATGCAATTACATACATAATAATATTGATGAAAAGTAAAGTTACTACATTTTTATAGTTCACTTAGCTTATTAGTTTTATTTCATTCCCTGTGTGTTGGGAGGAGGGGGGTGTATGTATGTGTATGAGTAGTTACTCCACATAGTTACTGCATGCAGTTGGGAATGGGAAGCATCTTAGAATGGCTTGGTTACTGTGTGAGATTAGGGCACCGACTGATGGCGTCACTTGACTTGACATGAACAAAGTCTGTATCCTGCTGAGGCCTTGCAAACCTCTCAGTAACCTGCCAGTCAGTGAGTGGGACTTTCAGACTGCTGGTGGCCTTGCTGTTCATCTGCATACACGCAACGCATAACCAACAGAGTTGAGACTCTACTCACACCTTCCACTGGGGGAGCCGTGTGGGCCACTTGAGACCAGTGTGTGTGTGTGTGTGTGTATGCATGCAAGTATGCTCAACACAAAATGCAAGTAAGGTCACATTATTTAAAATTATACCAAGCTACATACAAAAGCAGTGGCATGGAAAAAGATAGTAAGTTGTAGTAAACAAACCTCAGTCTCCATTCAGGTGTGGTTTCTTGTAAGTACCTGCTAAGAGGCTTGACCTTGTGTGTGCTTTGCTTTTAATTTGATGAGCAACAAGGCCATGGAACCAAGCTGTAGACTGAAAAGTGAAGTCAATTACAAGTAGCTCAAGATACTATTTTGAAGTAGACATCACTATAAACTGTACTCCATCAGAAGACACAAGTGGAATTGATTCAACACTCTATAAGAAACATGTGCATTATTGCATTATAAGTATAGGTAGCCATTATTTCAGTAAAATGTATTTAAATTTTAATTTATTATCCATTGGCTTCTCCATTTCAATCAGTAATGTGTGATATAACTTTTCTTAGATGTCTCGTATATTTGTTACACTTATGTCCACCAAAGTCTTGGATTCCACTAGTGTTGTTGTTTCACTTCTATTTGATGATATTCCTTCATCTTGTGCCAGATATTCTCAATGGGGTTAGAATCAGAGGACTCATTCCCAATGTAGTCAATTATTCTTGTGTAATTCTTGTATAATGGGCTTCAGCAGAAACTGTGTCTCTTCCGTCATTTTTTTAAATTGTACATTCTCTGTTGTTGTTGCTGTTGTTGTTGTTTTTTGTCCGTCTCTGTACTGCCTGTGTATGTTTTTCATGGGACTTAGATCCCTTAAGCATATCATTTTCTGTCTGTTGCTTATTAATGTCTATGATGAGCATGGCTTCTCATTTTGGTAGTTTCTAGCAATGTTTGCCATGACTGTCATAAGTTTGAGGTCTGACTAAATGGTCAGCCTTCGAGAACATGTGATTTCTCCATTTCTATTATTTAACTGATTTTTTTTTATCCTTTTTATTTTATTAATATTATCATTAAATACAATATATAATTAATAATTGTAACTTTTAAAATATTTCCAATTGAATGAATAAATATGATGAATAAGTTAGTTGCCTGTACTGCCTAAAATTGCTGCCGTATTTCCCCGTTGTACCACGACAGCCGCTGAAGGAGGAACTGTGTAGAGCGGGGGTCTCCCGTGGCCAGGTGGATGCGTCTGCCTAACTTCTCTAGAAAAGATAGGGTAGAGGGCCCTATGGCGCCTGAGGTCTCTATGGCGACTGGCTGTATAATGAACTGAGGTACCAGATGTGCATACTTGGCAGACTTCCTTTCTTCGGCCAGGGATGCAACACCTCCAGCCTCCAAGGTGGCCCGACTTTCATATGAGGACGCAAAGTATCAGGACATGTTGCATCCCAGACCAGAGGATGACCTGAACTCCAAGGTACTAGGGTCATGCCATCTGGTCTTTGGCCATCTGAGCATGAAAGGCCAGGGGGTTCGAGCATCCCAGCTGTGGAAAGCGAACGCTTTATGACATCATTAAGGGATGCAAGTCGAGAATGCCTTCCCTCGCTTTTCCGGCAGCACAGTCCATGAAGGCCGAGTGAGGAGACCTCAGCACCGCAGAACTGGCAATGATGGGGGGCACAGATGGCAGTGCCGAGTCTCAGGCCGACAGCTATCCGAAGTGAGGGGTTATCTAAACGGAGGCCAATGGAGGAGATAGGGAGTGCCTGTAACCAAGCCCCAGAGTTCTTATCCATTGCAGCGAGAAGCCTAGCTCGTTCGGTTGCATCAACAGAGCTACCTAATAGAGACTCGGCCATACTGGAAGTTCGCAGTGTGTCCCAGTTCTTCTCCTTCAGCACACCATGGTCCACAGGTGGAGCAATGTCGAGACCATTATCATTAAATATTTATTTATTTAATTTGTATTTATTCAATTTAATTTTTGTTCTACTTGCAGGATGCTGACTCTAAATTTTGGAGCTAATGATGCTATCTGATGAACAATACAGTATAAATAAGAGTCTTGTTGGCATTGTGTCAAGCTTTTCTCTTTTTTTTCTGTGTTTTTCATTGGTAATAACTCGTTCAATACCAAGTGCCATTTTTTTTGTGTAATTTATAAGCAGTCATTTCCAAACTTCTTATACCTAAAGTACTATAGTCAAAAGTGATACAGTTACACTTGAAAAGCTTGAAGGAATTTTATAACCATACAAAAAATAAAGAGAAGGACAATAATTATTTTTAAACATCTGCAATTTTTATTTAATCTGTGTCTAGTCATGATCACTTGTTATAGCACCTGGCAAGACTACTTCATGCTACACACATGTAAATACATAGTATAAAAATAATAAAATTACCAGAAAACAGTTCATCTATGAATCGCCATGCAGGGGTGAAGGAAGATCTCATGAATTGGTCCGGCCAGGAAGTGGGTGTGGCCAAAACAGTTCATGGGTGTACATACTTTTATTCACTAATTTGTAAATAGCTAGCTAAAATTTGTTAGCATCAGTTACTGACAGCACTAACTACGAAGGGGCAGTGACTGACGCGGCAGGAAATCTTGTTCTACCGACAACTGATGCCGCTAATCTTGAAATTGTATTTGTATGCTTGCCACAAATAAATATCTTAATGCCAAGCCACTGCTAAACTGCTAGAGAATGAAAATGTTCGGTAAAGATCGTCGATTTGTACCCAGCAAAACAGTCAATCTATGTTCTCACAGCCTTTTTTTATTTTTTTATTTTTTTATTCCCCATTTCAAAAGATGGTCTATCCAAAACCAGGTTCTTCTGGAATACTCAGCAATGGTATCACAAATTGTTTGGACAGAAAGTACTGCTGGGCTGTGTGTAATGCTCACTTCTTTTTAGTGACTATTCTAGCTTCTACAAATTCCTATGTAAAGTGTGGTTTGAGATAACAGTCTTGTTGATAACATGTAACTGTTTAGTCATGGGCACAATGGCAAAGAGGACATTAGTAATGTATATTAGTTTACTGGAGCTAGAGCAGTTACTGCTAAAGACATAGTAGCATTTCCAGTGATCATAAGAGCTCGGATTTAAAACCATAACTTACCTCGTCTATTATTGTGCCCATAATGACTCTTTCTTTATTATCATTTCCATTTAAAATTCTAATATCTAAAGTGATTCTACGGGTCTAAAGATAGTTTATATGAAAGGTTAGAACTTGATCATTAACAATAATTTATATTACTATGACTTTATAATTACATATGAATTAAAAATATCTAAAACGTTACAACTATGATATCATAATAACAATTTTTCTCGTTCTAACAGCCAATATTGTTGGCGAATATTAGCGATTTGCCATTTTTCGCTAATATTGAAACCCGCTAACAATTAATGGATGAGGCTATATTGACGATCTTTTACCTAATTTGCTGGATAGGCTGCAAGTGCGTTTCTGTAGTGCAATTGTCGGTCAACAATTTAAACATATATGATATAATACAAGCTAACTAGGTAACAACATTTATTTCGCTACTATCGTCTTCTTCTTCATTGACATTAACGTCAATGGCTTCGTCGTCTTCATCGTCTTCTTCTTCATTAGCATTAACTTCAATGGCTTCGTCGTCTTCATCGTCTTCTTCTTCGCTATCGTAGATATCTTTCAAAATAGCGGCAGTGTCATCTTCGAATCTGCCATCAATTGGCTCCTTGTAAGTTATTACTGATAATTTATGAAGCATGTGAAAACTTCTATGTATTATTACAGACCATAACCGCCAAAATTAATATCCGTCAAATGCATCATATCAGAAATCGCCAAAATTAGTATCCGTCAATAACTTCTTGCCAAAGTCCTCTTCAGGGGTCAACTGAGGTCGAACTCTCCGTGGTGATATAATAACACAATGTAAGCAGCAAGATTTCTGGAGGGTATACTGTTTATTATATCCTGGAAGGTGATTTGCATGCAGCATGGACAGCCAGCATCCTGGAAGCTCTAAACCTATGTCTCTGTTAAACTTGTTGTTGTCAGGTGTCATATGTGTTGTAGAGCTTCCTTGATCTTCAACTTGCGATTCTTACTGGCTCTGTCTACAACTCTTACCTCTTCCCATTTGATGGGGTGATGCTGCTGCCAACCATGTTCAGCAATGGCTGAAACCTTCTCATCACCTCTCTTACAAGCATCCTGATGTTCTTTTGCTCTCTGCTCAAGCCATCTAGTTGTTTTACCTATATATACTTTACCACAACTGCAGGGTATACTGTACACTATGGATGACTCAGTGGTAATGGGTATAGTTTCTTTGACTTTAGTAAGATGTGATCTTAGTGTCTTACCTGACTTAAATGCTGTTTTGATGTCCAAGTCTCTACACGCTCTCTGAATACTTTCACTCAATCCTGCTATGTATGGAATAGTAAGAATCAAACCTTGCTCTCACGAGTTTCAAGAGCAGTGGAAAATTTTGTCAAACAGTGTTCAGAATGTGCAAAGGTGGCTCCAGTAAGAAGAGAACCACTTATGACAACACCATTGCCGAAGTATCCCTGGCAAGTAGAGGGTTCAGATCTTTTTGAGACTAACAGTGAACATTACCTTATCGTGGTGGACTATTTTTCGAGATATCCAGAGGTGATCAGGCTGAGCACTACCACATCTAGTGCAGTTATCACAAGCCTTAAAGCAGTGTTTTCTAGACATGGAATTCCAGAAGTATTGCGTACGGACAATGGCCCACAATACATTTCTCAAAGATTCTCTGAGTTCACAAAGGATTACGGTATTACTCGCACTACGAGTAGCCCCAGGTACTCACAAAGTAATGGTCAAGCAGAACACACTGTACTAACAGTCAAACAACTATTGAGGCAATCTGCTGCTTCTGATCCATACAGGGCACTTTTGAATTATCGGAATACTCCCTTACCATGGTGCAACCTGAGCCCTGCTGAACTTTGTATGGGACGTCAAATGCGAACTCTAGTTCCCCAAACAGATAATTTTCTCATATCAACTTGGCCGTATTTGGAGGAGTTTCGTAAGAAAGACCAGACAAGGAAACAAAATATGCGAAACCATTTCGACCAGCGTCACCGAGTCCAACCTGGTCCTAAGATTCTGGAGGATACACCCGTATGGATTTCTGCTGAAGGAGGATTAGTGAGTGGAACTGTGGTTACTCAGGCAAATCGTCCAAGATCATATGTGGTGGATACACCATCAGGCAGAATCGAAAGAAACCGACACCATCTTAGGGTACAGCCAGAACAAGACACTCTAGCTCAAGAGACAAAAACAAGTCTTCACAATTCACCTGTATCCTGGGGCATAAATCGAGATAACAGAGAATCCACAGTAGAAGAAGAAATACCACAATCGTCAACAACTCCTCACAGGATACAAACTCGCTCACAAACTGGAACTAATATTCAACCCCCCCTCCCCCGATTATTATCATTAGGTTCTTAGAAGGGGAGATGTGACAGTTAGCATTAATTGATTACTTCCTGTATCTTATTCATTTCCTTTCATATTTCCTGTTGTGAACATATTATATAAGTATGGACATTTGTGTATTTGGGTTATGCTATTGATTTGTATTATATGAGAACTTTGATACAAGAGAACTTGCACAACTAAAACAAATTTGAACTTTGTAACCTGATGAAGGGCACCGTATGGTACTCAAATGTTAGTACACTGTACTATTAAACTAAAACTAGTGTAACTAGCTATAATGTGAATGGACCTAGTCACTCAGGACTTTTCAGAATCTTAAATGGATGTTAGTAGAGCTGGTCCAGCATGTCTGGCTTTGGCCAGACTACTAAACAACAAAAGCAAGTAAAGAGCATTCATTTCAACCATAGGAATTCAAGGTTTTGTAAATGGCTACACAATAAGATTCAGTTATTCAATCGTTTATGTAAATCTAGCAAGTACTCCACCCATAGTCTGGTGTCATCCCGACCCTTTTCCTTCCCTATAGTGGTGGGCGGGGAGGAAGGAAAGGGTCTGGTAGCTCTTATCAATGACTTGTGCCGGCACCAAAATAGTGGCGCTCCAATCAGATTGCAGAATCGTTAATTAAGCGCATTCCTCAACCACATATTCAATGCGCCCCAGTTTATTCCGCGTTGTTAGCTATGGAAGATCAAGTGACGAAGAGCGTGTTTAGAAGTTACAGTTTTGTGCGTAAAGCAAGAACAGATGAAAGTGATTTTTAAAATGAGATGTTTTTGTAGCTCTCCCTACAGGGTACGGAAAGAGTGCTTGTTTCCAGAGTTTGCCACTTGTATATGACCAACTCCTACACAAGTGTGAACCAGCCATTATTTTTGTTGTTCAATGAAACACCACAGTCACAATGAGACATTCCAACAAAATGTTTACTTGCAACGGAATGTTTGACTTGCGATTGATGTTAGCCTACGCGTTAATGATGACGCAATAAACCTATGATGTCATTTGCACAAGTCGTTGATACTAGAGCTACCAGACCCTTTCCTTCCTCCCCGCCCACCAATATAGGGAAGAAAAAGGGTCGGCGACGCCAGACTACTCCACCCACACAGTGGTGCTTGATGTACTAACTTTAGTAAATTAGGAATATCGTAGCATTATTTTTATCCATTTTTATCATCCTCTACCACTAGTGTTTAGTCACATCAGTCCACTATTTTACTCACTTTTCTTGATCCATATATTATATATACACATACTACTATAGTTAGTACTGATGACACTTACTATCCCAGCTCCACTATAAATGCTCTCGGTGTCAATGACGCTTTACCGACCCATTCTGATGACGCTTCACAAGTCGATTCAGTCCATGAAATTATTCATGAACACACACATTGTCTCAGTTACAAGTGTATATTTCCATTGAACTTATTACTACACAAATAGTACATTTTAGCTAATAATACTTATTGCTTGAGTCGGCGTAAAAGATGGGTGACATTTCAAAGAGCATGCATAGCCAAGTATTTTCATGACATGTTGGCTCGTGAAAGAGTACAAAATGAAATGTCCGCTCCATATGTACCAGTGTAATAAATAGTATGTACATTGGATATTTTTTCCAAAACAGTATAACGGTTGTTTCAAAGCCTCATTGTTCAGCAGTAGCTCTGCCCTTCATCATGAGTTATCCAAAACTATGCATGGGTGCATTGGAGCATTCAATATGCAGTCTTTAATATAGGAATTGAATACTTGCTTGATGCAGAAATATCCAATGTAATAATGTAATATACACTCAAGCATTTAACTCCTACATATGCCTAAGGGTCAATAAATTATTCTAGCATTTTTTTAGCATTTTGGGTAAACTTTAGAAATTACAAAGATAAATTTTTTCCAATTAAATTTGCATGTGCACAGCAGAAAAGTAAATAATAATCCACCTTTGAAGCTTTATCTGGAGCTGCCCTCAAGCAGCTGACTATTATTACCAGCTGCTTGATAAACAAACTCTGCAACCACAAAACACTGTGTGCCAGCAGTTAGTGAAAAATGGCTGAGTGTGTATTTCCTGTTAAAATGAGTGTGTACTCCAACACTTGAAATCAACCAAACATAAAAAGAGTTCAGCCTCTTCTACAGCTGCAATACAAGATTTTTTCATTGCTAGCAAACTATTTTCTGAACAGTAAACTTCTGCAATGCATTCTAATGAAACTTCAATTATGCTCCAATACTTATTATAGACACCAAGGGATAACATTTAGCTATTAGTACTTTCATTTAATAAGTTGAGAATTTTATGTTGAAT
>WLWI01002599.1_pt1 | contig 15585 bp, 10 predicted proteins | sample 6701501 | NCBI WGS metagenome assembly WLWI01 (sample SAMN12718690, study PRJNA515312) | sponge metagenome | isolation source: marine sponge | host: Mycale hentscheli | place: New Zealand: South Island, Marlborough, Capsize Point | collected 2014-11-01
TTACCTAACTTACGTAATTAGAAGCGCGGGCGAAATTTTTTGACGTACGCATACATACCTACATATATATATATATATATATCTGAAATCTCAATTGAACACGACTGATAGTCAGCTTCGCTCGCTTAGCTCGCTCGCTGAATGATTGGATATACGTAAGTCTTCTTAGTACTTTGGCGATCATAATATTTTTGTGTTTGCTTAGTAGTCAATCCTGTTCCACTCTCCACTAAACAGTATCATTTTGTTAGTGAGTGTTTCCCATATTATCCAATTAACTGCTCTGAATTGGATATAATCTGAAAGCTGTGGGGATGAAGTAAAGTCTTACAAATTTAATCCTGTCAGTTTCACTGTTGTTATCAGCTACAGCAGTCTTTAGGGTTAGGCTCAAAACTGTGTAAAAATTTCTTTGAAATGCTATTTTTCTCCATAAAAGTTGTGGCAAGTGGTTACTGTGGCGGCATTGAAACCCTTTACTATACACGATTTAAAAAATTCAGCCATGTTTTAGTAAGACTCGTGATATTGGACAGGAGATACTGGTAATTTAGATAGTCACGATGGCTTTGGTAGTACAGAAACTATCACTACTTGGGAAAATTGAGGTAAGAAAGTAAATTATTTTTCGTTTTTTTTTCTCATTCTCTTCATGACTTGACTATTGAACAATGAATTTTCAAGTTTGAGCAATACATAACATCCAGCACATTAAGCAAGCATGATAACATACCACCGACACTAATTTGAAAAAAAACTCTGGAAAGTTAAAATATCTTCAGTGGCAACCTAATTTACAGGGGTAAACAATAATATCCTTGAATGTTAATGGCAAACCTTAATAAAGCAAAGGATTCAGTTTTGTAGGATATAAAGTGGAGCAATTTCCAAGTGAACATCAAAATGTGAGGACCAAAGTACAATTTGACATGGGTATGTCCACACATATGAATAAATATCCCCAATTTTTAATTGCATTCCCTTGATAGTGACTCCCTCTATTGCTCAGCATGCTCACTCAATAGTTAAACCAAGGCAACACTCAGAATTATCACCAAATAACCACCATCTCCTGAAAGCCATCACTGATACTCCCTCAAACTAATGGTTCAACTAATAGTGGTATGCTTCAGCACAGATGACGAGTGAGTCATTGTGCACAAGAACTTTTAATAATTATAAACGTTATAGATTATATCAGTTGATTTTAGATCTATATTATGCAAGAACAGTGTAATGTTCTAGGTCCTGCTCACCTATTTTAGGCATCATTCAGTTCCTTTATTCCTAAAAGTACAAGTATGTTGCCATTAACCAATTAATTTTAGCATTATGTGATTTTAGTGAAAAGTGTATGTAAAATGATAGGTTTTTACAGCTACTACAGCTAATTATTTCTTTACACAGCTTTTTAGTCTTATTCTATTGTTAGTTACTACAATAGTACTTGGCAAGTGAGCGAAGTGAATGAGACTATAAGGATTAATACAATCTAACGTCAGAAATATTTGTCTATATTTATGTTTGGATGACTGGATGCCGTTATTGTTCTATGGCCCTCGCGTTTTTGTGTTCGCTTGATTGTAGACTCCGTCCCATACTCCACTAATCAGAATTCTTTAGTTTAGCTATCTTTACCTGGGGTAGTTGTTGTCAGGAACTACTGATCACTTAGATAGACAGAATGGCTAAATAGATACTGCATAAACTACCACAATGGCTCACTCACCATTTGTGCTGGAGCACATCACATTCAAACAAATAAAATAAGTTTACACAAAATGGATAGGACATTATGGTCAACACACGTTGGAAAATACATGGTGTATTGCACTTTCTTTACACCTGATTTTTAGCTGCCATTTTTTATTTTAACAGTTGCTGTTGTTACCAGAAATTGAAATGACAGAAGTTTAATATCTTGAAATATGTTTATATAATTCAAGTATTTTTTTAATTGAATAACGGATATGTAAGAAACTCCCAAATACTCTAATTTTAAAATACTTTATTCAATAATAATGTATAAAAATTAATTTCAGCTTTAACTTAATTTTAAACTTAACATACTTAGATTTTACTGATGAAGGGATGTCATCATCAAACAATAGATGTAAGAATACAATAGTGTTTTGTGATGAAAATAATGTACAAGTATAATATGCTTTATACAGGTGACATTGCTATATATATCTATTTGGCATTCAGTATTATATTCTGGGTAGTACAAGCACTATCTTCATTTGTTGTATACTTGCTATATCAACAAAAATTCAAATGGCCGAAATTATACTTCAAATGCAGTAGAAAGGACATATATAAATGCTGCAAAACTGAATGTTTGGAAAAATTCAAGATTAAATACATTAAAGGATTTCTTGAAAATAATAGAGCATTGATACTTCAATTGATGGAATTTTTTTTCATTTCCATTTTTTGGGGAGCATCTATTTATCATACAGCTACTAATACTGCTTTTAATAAACATTTTTGGAGGATTGGTATATTTGCTGTTATCTTTGGATGGACATATTTCATTATTCTTGTGTCTAAATTTCCATCACTGGGTGAATACTCGTTAATATTTATTAGCATTTTGGAAACTTTTCTGAGCTTGGCAATGTTTGGATTTGTATTAATTTTGGCTTCAACTTTAGTGTTACGCATGCTTTTCTACAATCCATTGGAATTGGCAAGTTAATCAGATTGCTTTATGTTTTGTAATAATAATATATCTCTTTCACTTTCAGAATTCTCCATTTTTTACATTCGGTGGAAGTGTAGTTAAGTTAATAACCATGGTAACTGGTGATTTAGACTTTCAAGATACATTTGGTTTTTCTTTTTCTGTTAATGAAACTGCGAGTCGCAACCTCTATGATCGCAGTATGGCTTACTTCTTGTGGATAATATTCTTGGTCCTCATTCCAATTGTACTTTCCAATATGCTGGTAAGCTAGGCTATTTTCTAATATTTATCAATCTTTATAATTTTGGATGGTGTATAAAATTCTGATATAACATTGTGTTGTATAATTATTTTTAATGAGGGTCGAATTATAACTTGTCATTTGTTGTAAAATTATGATCTGTAAAGGCTATGTTTATTACATGGAGCCTCTGCATGCACTTTGAATTTGAATCATCAAAAAGTAAAAAAAAGAAAGAAAAAATGACAGTGTTTTAATAGCTTCTAAATCAATTAAGATTTACACCTTTACAGTTTATTATTACAGAATATTCCCAACATTTATAGTGGAAAACTGTCAAATTAGCTACAATATAAGAATACTAACTGGGGCAGAAGTACATTTAATTTAAATTTAAAATCATCAACAAATCATGCAGTACAAGAAATCTATTACAATAACATCACATTAATTAGGATTTATATACTGCAAATTTATATGATACCACAAGTATAATTGTTGCAATTCCTAGAGTAAAGTGGACTAAAATAATTGCTAATCACAATTGATGTATTTAGATTGCTCTGGCAGTAGGAGATACTACAGAGATTCATAATAATGCCTATATCAAAAAACTAGAATTATTGGTAAGTGAATAATTCTCAGTGTCTTTGAGCTATACAAAATTATATATAAATTTAGTAATGGTGTTGTCATTTTATTAAATTAATAAATTACAACAAAAAATGTATGAAAATTTTCATACACTTCAACACATTAAAGTATTTAAACAGGTAAGAGTAATTAAACGTGATTATAAATATCAAGTATTTCCCATTTTAAATTAAGCTGGATGAGAAAATTTTGTAAGTGATGAAATTTGTGAATATTCTCAGGTTTAATGTTTATCTATAATGCCTAATAGCAAATGAATAACTAAATTTGGATTTTATTTACACTTATTAAAGAAAATAATTAATAGTTTTATATAATAGATGTATTCTCTTATCTTTCACGGTTTTCACCACTTGGTTAATGCACATTCACTCTGCCACTGAGCTATGACAACCAGCCAGCTACCTAACACTCCCCATACTGTAGTCATACTATTTAGGGATGCTGCTATGCTGCTACAGTCTTGCTGTCAAAAGATCAAAGGAAGTTCACACTTTTTTAAAGATTTTTTTTGTATTTGAGAATTTTTTCTATTTTATATATCACTTCAAAATTTCTCTCTCTGCCTTCTGTTACTGATTAGATGTATTCTCTCTCTTTCTGAGCCTTTCTTTAGACAATATGGAATATAAAATGTTAGGCTGTCATCAGGAATTGAACCAAAGAACACTTGCTTAAAGCACAAGTTCTCAGCCACTGATTTACTATAATGAGTAAAAGAAGGCAGAGAAAGAAATTGTGATACAGTACATGTTTTATTTATTTTTTGTGTGATACTGTAGGCTCAATCAGTTACTGCATTTCAACGCAGAAAGAGGAAAGCTCCAGTATACAAATTCACCAAACAGGAAAAAAAAGAAATTGAGCCTTATGAGAAGGTAGTTTTGCATTAATATAGTATCAATTATGTCAAAATAAATATAGTTTTTAATAGAAAGAAACTAAAGGTAAATAATATTATTTTGCTAAATAATTTAATATTAAATTGTTCTAGCTATAGCTACATAGATATTAAGTGACCAGTAAGGGTCAATTTCAATAATGATTAATATTAGCACCTCATCAAGATGTAGCTTACATGTATTTATTGTGTATTGGACTCTATCTAATATAAATACAATTATTGTATGTATATTTTTCCTAGAAAAGAAACGATGATGAGAAAGAAATTCGTGCGAAATATAATTCAAAAAAGTTTACAGGAACTGATTCTGAAAAAATCCAAACTATAAGAGAAGTAACTATTAGTAACCAGAGCAAGCTACGAGAATTGAAAGTGAGTATTTATCATGCAGTTCACAGCCTGAAAGAGTCCATAGACAACCATAACAAAATTCGTAAACTGTCTTGATAATAACTAGAGTTAACAAAAAATTTACAAGACAGTAACTAACTATCTACAATAATTTATTATTTTTGTATGGTTGTCAATGAACACTTTCAGGTAGCGCTATTAATTGTTATCAGCAAGGTAAATACTTGGAATAACATCAATAATTATTATGTGTAAGTTTTAGCCAATGCTGATAATGATTCAGTCATTCTCAGCTGAAATAATTATGATAATTGCACATTTTCTTGTTCTAACAGACAATTTATTATGTTAATTAAAACTTACCCGACATTTCAACTTCTTACTGAAGTCCTCTTCAACATCAGTTGACCCACCATTTAATCCACTATTTCAAAACTGTGCAAAGAATTGTTATATTGATTTATTTGTATAAGGTACAGAATTTTATCTTTTAATTTTATTGCTGCAGTTTGGTTTTGTTTTACTTCAACTAGATGGAAATCAAAAATTTATCTTTTGTATGGCTACACTAAGCTACATTTGCAGTAACTTATCAGTGTATACTACATCAATTTTTTTAATTAGTTGCATTAATGCCGTGCAGATAAGAAAAATGAATGTAAAGAATGGGCATCATTAATTTTACATAGACTGTGCTGTTTAAGTATTCTTATCTCTTAATTGTATATTCTCACAGGAAACTCATGACCTCGCACTTCTGAAATTACAGAACAACCAAGTTTATCTTATGAAGAGTGTTAGAGGAACAGTAACTCACACAGAATAGTTACCAAACTGTAGCTATGATATTCTTTTATAGTTGTGTTGACTATGTGTCATTAGTGTTTTATAGATAGATATTGTTCATAGATATAGAGAGTTGTGTTTTCACTAGCAATGTCATTTTATCATGTTTGTGATAATTTGTATTGATTGAGTTTACCAAGATGTGTTCATAACAATTTGCTAATGCCTCATATTGTTTTATTATGTTAAACCGTATTTAGTAAAGTGGTTCACACCAGTACCTATTGGCAAAATATGCTCCCTATTAAAAACCATGTGTATAGTGAAGCTGGCATTTAGGGCACAAAAACAAATCACTCATTGAGAGCTACTGGGGCTTCAGAGTTGTTCCAAGCTGGAGTGTCACAAAAACATATTGAAATAACTGGACATGACTCACTGGAAGCCCTGTATAAAAGAACAATGTGGGAGCAACGACTGACTGCTTCAAATGTGCTATGGACAGGTAAAAACTATTACTTTTCAAGAAACATTAAGAAGTAAGAAGTAAGTACAACAGCACTACTTTCCAACACATATTCACCACACAGCTCAATCCTACATGCGCTGTACTTTCATTATCAACAATAGTGAAAAGACTCAAATACAGCAATAAAAAAATTCATTTCATATTGATTAAACGCATAATTATATAGCTGCAATGAACTCTACAGTTGCTTTAGTTTCATTGATCTATTTAATTATTTTGAGTAATTTGTGGCCTATTACTGTTATTGCTAAGCTCTAAAATGAAGTTTTGACAACAGTAATCGGCAAACTTGATTATTAAAGTTCAAACCACTAAAATCATAAATGTTTTATTAATCAAACGTTTCGGCTGCTATAGATATGTTCAGTGGTACTAGCAACACCTCAAGCTATGATGCTCTCATACATCCCAGGAAGTATCTCAGTGTCCCTATTCATAACTGTTGATGTTTTTTTTTTTGCTTCTCTTTTATTTTTATTGAACTTACAGAATAATAGCAGTCAGATACATACCAACACCACCATGATATTCGTGATATGCGAAGGGCACGACCAAGCTCCAAGTTGGTCTCGCGGGCTATATCCACCTAATCGCTCCGCTCGGAAGCGGAGCGATTAGGTAAAGGGTCTGGCCGACGAGACTAGCTCCAAGTGCAAATGGTCTAGCTAGCTACGATGGTTTCAGTACTTCTTAGTAGTCTCCTATATATTCCCACAGAATCAACTGTCAAATTATAGTGCTGAGATTACGTAGTAGCTGGTTTAGCACAAAAATGATCACTCCCAAAACACAGGCCGAGAATTCTGTGCGACCGTAAGTTTCGCGGTGAATTACTTCAACCGCTACGTGCACGGGGCAAACGAGACGCGCTTACGGTTCCACTACGGGAGACCTGATTTCTTCACAATCTGAATCTTGGTCATCTAATACACTCAACAGAAGGATACGGAGGTGTAATTCGATGAAGATATTGATTTTTCATTTTTAGACAAAAAATGGATACTTTAGTAGGGAATGATCCCGTATTTGAACGGCTGGATGAGGTACAAGTCTTTTCTTATCATCAACCTTTGGCTATATTTACAGAATTGAAATTTAGCTATTATTTTTATTAATGTAGCTCCTGGAAAATGAGAGATGGGATGAGTTCATTGCTGAGGCTGAAAAAATAGAAAAAAGTCATTTAAAAGAAGTTCTAGCTGCTCAAGATAGAAGAGAAAAAGATAAATTGGAGCCATCTCTGACAGATGAAAGCAGCCTTAGTGCATATGAAGCAGAATTGAAATCCAATGACTCCATTCCAGTATATAGCTATCGATACCGTCCCATTGCAAGAGAAGGTCACACAATTCTCCATTATGCTATGATATTTGGAAATGCTGCCATAGTGAAGTATCTTTTAGACAATGGAGCTGGTATGCCATAGCTAACTGTTAGGAATTGATATTTATATATACCTGCTATATTCGAATCTAGATCCAATGGCCACCACGGCATTTTCAGAGAAGCAAACATCTGGATCATTCACTATTGTACACTGTCCCTGCTATACCGGAAATCACAGAACTTTATCAGCCTTGTTATCCTATCTGTAAGTTTAGTGTGCAAATTATTATACTGACAATCATAGATACGGGAATAAATTATTCCTTATTAGAGCAAATACACAGTACAATGGAAAGTCAATGCTGTTCACCTATTGGCTATACATAGTCCGGATAACCAATACAAGTTATTCGTTTCTATATATCTTTGCTTGATAAGGCTTGTGCAGTAAAATTCTTTGTGTTTAATTAACCTTGCCATTGCAACCAGGGTGTGGTGACACCTCCACATTCTATATTTAATCCCATGTAACATTATCCTGTCCAAGCTGTTTACTTAAAATAAATTCTTGTTATTCGATCCTTTTATCCCATGTTTTTTATTGTTTCTGCATTGATCAAAGGAGGGAAATAAAAATGCAGCAGTTAGCGTGTATATCGCAGCTTTATCTGCACATTTTATATTAGTCTCGCAAGCCAGACCCTTTACCTAATCTCTCCGCTCGGAAAGGTCTGGTCAATTTCCTACCCCAATTTCGTTCCATTCCTCCAGATTGTGGAGGAACGTATAAAACGTGTATAGCTTATGGGAAGGGCATGGTTTTGCAGTAAAAGTGTGTGTGTAGATTATTTCGAGAGTATTTCATTTTTGACGCAGCGTGCAGAGAGTGTACGCGCTGATGCTGATACACTTTTACTTCATTCTGGTGAGATGGTAAGGAAGAGATGGAAGATAGGAATACGTATACCGTGTGTAGTGGGAAGAGAATTTGTTTGTTTGTTCTGTCGAGCCACGAAACATTCTCAAGCAAACTACACAAACCAAGCTACTTTAAAGAATAACAGTAGCTAGCTCTCCTTGTGATGGCAAGGCAAGTTTTGGATGGCCTTATATGTAATGCATTGATGTAAAATTGCAAACAAGCACTAGCTGAGAACAATGCCAACAACACAACAGAAAATTGGAACTTAGTGATTTACATCAAATTGTCACAGCATTTGCATCGTTCTGAATCAAAACTGCAACCATCAAAATCTTCAAAAAGAAGTTTGCGTCTACAAACAGCAGATATCTTGGAGCAATATTTTATCATGTGCTCTGTAGTATAGCGCTTGTCAGAGTCTGAAGCATTGCACAAAATTGAAGCACATGACAAAAGTCCATCCCTGCCTCCCCTGCCACTCTCTTGTATATACATTTCGGCATCTGCTGGAATACCCCAGTGTACAACATGTCGAATATCGGGGCAGTCAATGCCCATTCCAAAGGCAATTGTGGCAATAACAATACGTAATGGAGACTCCTTCATAAACTGTGTAATGATTTGCTCTTAACTGTTTCATGCGTGCAATGTGTATATACATCGACCACTCTATTAATTAGGATCCGGAGGTTCGGTAAAATATTCTTTTAACTCACATTTGAAATATTGATATATAGTAATTACATCTCTATATGATTTACAAAACACCATTTTTCTGCCACAATTGATTCGTTCAGTTTTTAGACTCTGAACAATTCCTTTAAAATAGCTGCTAACAATTCAAGGCGTTTCTAACACTTCGTATATAATATTAGGTTTGGTGGGTGGAATGTGTACTATTCCAGGTGACTGCATGCTCAAGCTTTTTATTATGAAATTTCTTTTCTTAGTTGCTGTAGCCTGTCTCTGATATTAAGCTGCGTATTTCATTTAAATGTGTGCGACCCTTTTCCGTTATTGATCTAACTTGATCTTTTATCAAAGTTAGCAAGGGAGATACAACCATTACTATAGATTTACGCTTTACACCACTCAGCAAATCAAAAATCAGTGCGTATCCAGTTGGTAAGGATACAATCACATCATTTCCACTAGCATACTGCACTATGAAGGCTTTATGTTCAGGTTTCAAGGTGTGCCCAAGGGAATGAGCAGCTTTTGCTACGGAAAGACGGAAAGACCTACAGTAGTAGAGCCGGAAGAAGCCATATCATACAACACCTTTCAAAAATCTTGCTGATGCGTACGGTGGGAGCGGGCGGTCAGGCTTATAATTAGTGCGCGCAAATGTTATCAGTGAAACCGCAGACACAACATTCCAAGGGAACGAAATTGGGGTAGGAAATTGACCAGACCCTTCCGAGGGGAGCAATTCGGTAAAGGGTCTGACTTGCGAGACTTAAGACATACTCTTACAATAATCAGTTAAATTTAATTCTACGCTATTCAAAAGTAATTAATAATTGCTAGTAGTCCCCAATGCTATTTACACAATGCACAGCAGAACAATGTCCTAATTCGTGGTAACTGAAAAAAATATCAGCTAATAACTCAGGCTATAAACAGAATTATTAAGAGTATGAGATTAGAAAGCCCCAGTACTACTAATGATAATTGGCGAGCGAGCGTAGCAAGCGAGACACTTACAGGGGTAACACAATTGAAAATCGGGGATGTTTGTTTGTTTATATATAGGTTTGGACGTACGTAAGGCATTTTTGTACTTTGACCCTCGCATTTTTGTGTTAGTTTGGTGGTCGACCCCGTCCCAATCGATCAGTACCCGTATCACCCTAGAAATTGAATTGTTTACCGTTTTGAATTCTTTTACGGGTGCAGTTAAAACGTGAAAACTTACGGGACTTCCATTTCTATTCGAGTTAGTGGCGGTGGTAAGTCAATGCGCTCTTTGGTATGGTTATAAGCCATACGCAACAGTATTTACTTGAAAATGCATTGTCCACTAGACTAACCGCGAAGGTAAGTTTTGTATAGGTGTATGTCCAGTTGTGTCAAAGCATTGTACTTTACAGCCACTATTTAGCTAAAGAATATCACAAAGAAAACGTTTAAATAGCGTGTATTGTTTTGTTGTTGTTGTTTTCCTTCAATTCAAACAATTGCAGCGAGTTGTTACTATGGTACTGAAATCCCTTTACAGTGTATGCGTAATTTAAAAACTCGACCTTATTTTCTGTAGCTTCAGTGTTAGAAGTCAAAATCATTCATATAAAAATAGTATAATCTTTAGGCTCGCTCGCCATTTGTGCTCAAGCACATCACTAGTAAAACATTCTGTGATACTGAAATTCTTTACATTAGTTTTTCTTTTCAGAGGAAGTATCTTATAATTTGAAGCTTCTCTCTAGACAGTTTGGCTGATAATTAATTCATACTATTATTACAGTTGTTCACTAAAAATGAATATTTTTTGTTTATGATTACAGAACTAATAAAAAGGAATCAAAGAAGGCTGAAATATTAGTGACAAAACCTTACCAACACACATTCGTGGATGGTCGAACCAGCAAATGGCTGTGGACACCTCTGCATTATGCCTGCGGGGGAAATAATGTGGAACTAGTAAATCTTCTTATAAAATATGGAGCAGGTAATTAGAAAATTAATAAAGATACTTTAATTGATTTTGTACATAATACTATAAGTTTTCATATTCTGCATATTATATGTACATATATTATTACAATTATCAAGTTCTGACCCTTCATACAAACTAGATTGGAAGTCGAGGGTTGTCATAGCTCAGTGGTTAGAGCACTGGTGGCTAAAGCCAGTGCTGCCGTGGGTTCGATTCCCGGCGACAACCAAGATTTTTTCACTTTTTTCCTTTGCTTTTTTTCATACCCCTTTAGGTGAGAAAGTTCCAATCTAATGTATATTATTGTATATAATATTTTAGGCCACACTGTCTGTTCAGTTCTGCTGTAGTAATAGAAAGTGCTAAAATAGTTTTTTATACAATACAGTAAAACTCCAGTTATCCAAACTTCACTTATCTGAACACTTCAATTAACTGACCTAAGATCTAATAGTAGCATGTGCAGACACAAATAATTGCTTAACCACACCCCTTCATTAGTGTTTTAGAAAAATGTTTCTATTGTATTCAGTTATCTGAACATTTCAGTTATCCAAACGACACTCAGTCCCAACGTGTTCGGATAACTGAAGTCCTACTGTATTACTTTTATAGTTAGCTACTAATCATGCTGCTTTAATAAAATGTCCACAGACCCAATGGAGGATGAGGGAAGATGTCTGCGTTATGCCTCTAAAGTGTCTCACTATGAAATTGTGGAGCTGCTAATAGACAAGTATTTGGAGACTGGTGATGTGAAGAAAGAACAAGAACTGGAAAAAGTGATAAATCAGAAAGACAACATTGGATTGACAGCATTACATTATGCTTGCCAAAAGAAGTGCCAGAAGACGATACAGCTACTGCTCAACAAAGGCGGAGGTTAGCACCAGTAGCTAACAATGAAGCAAATTATTCAAAACTCCCTCAAGCAGTAAAGCACATGAGAAAATTGAAAAGTTTAAATGTATTCATGGAAACCAATTGCAGCAGCTTTCAATAATCATTTCAATAAAATTCACTTGCTTAGTTCATTCAAAGTTAAAAATAACTTGGCTATTATATTAAATAATGGCTCAAAAATTATGAATGTGGAAGTTGCCCGCATATATCCACAGTTGACTGATTTAAAACACTGTGATTTACATGAACACCATAGTCTATTAAAACAATTATATGTAAACTATCAATTTCAAGGTATGTTTTCAAATGGTAATCTTAGATCCCACCAAAGAGGATAATGAGCATCACAGTCCTCTTCATTATGCTATCTGGGGCGGAGCTGAGGATTGTGCCATGACACTGTTGGAGACTAATCGTTTGTAAATATACAGCTAAATATGATACATTATGCATGAACGATAATGATGTTTTATAGTCCTGATAACACTAATGCTGTGGTGTCTACCAAAATTACATTTATATTAATGAAGAATATATAATTATATAATTATATATATATTAATAGTTCAGCAAAATACGTCATTCAAAACTTTCTGACATCAGAGTTCTTTACACAATTGATCCATATGGATTTGGCTCAAGTCACGATAAAGCTTCTGAACATCAGTGATACAGGTAATATGATATTTAGATATCAATAAACTAATCCTGTTATGACTATGTTCCCCATAATGGAGTTATTGAAACCATTATTTTAGAGACAAATAAAATCAGATATCATGTATTGTCTAGCTTTTCTGAAGGTCAAACCATGTAACTTGCTTCATGAAGCAGTATTGTGTGACTCATTCTCTTCTGATGAATTTGTTCAGATTGTAAAAGGACTGGGAAAGCACTGGTTAGTGTATATTGATTTAAAATGAATATTTTACATTACATTATTGGTATTTAATACAGTATTGAAGAGAAGAACAAGGATGGCATGACTCCAATGATGTTGGCTGCTTCGAGAAACTTGCACAAAAAGCTGAGCATGATATTTCATGCCTACATTGGTATGATTTGCTACTTTGTAATAATAATAAGTGGCTTGGTATATTATTGCTATTGTTAATTCAATTATTCTTAATTTTGTATTATAGAGCTACTGGATGAAAGCATGTTCACTATTGACAAGAAGCATTACAGAAACCTCTACACAAAAATTATAAGTTAGTAATCAAGTGTGATTACATATAATATATAGTACTTAATACATATGTCAGAGTGTGATATGGCGAAATATTTCTCGAGCATGCTAATTTATTTTCACGAGCAAGAGGCAAGTGAAAATAAACCCTGAGAGTGAAATATCTAGTCATATAACTTTGCTGTGTAATAATTGGTTTATTCCATGCTAGACATCTTCACTGAAGTAGATTGCACTAGGGTTGGCAACTCTTGGTGTAAAGTTGGCTGTAAAACTCCCTAGGGGATCCCACACCCCCACCTGATATTTTAGTAGCTGCTGTACCTTGTTGGATAGGCTTGCTTAGAGGAATGTAGCTAAAAATAACCCAGAAACTGGCATGCCAGGTGGTTGCTATAACTACTACAGCACGTGAGGGGTCAAATATCTAAAATACATCTAGCTTGGAATAAATAGTACATTAATCTGAGTTTGATATAAGGAATATTTCATAAGCTAACAGAGGAGAATGAAAATATAACCTGAGAGTAAAATATCTAGCCATATCACTCTGACTGTAGTAAGTGGTTTATTCCAAGCTAGATATCTTCACTGAAGTAGTTTGTTGGTAACCCTAGGTGTAAAGTTGGCTAAAACTCCCTAGGGGCTCCCACACCCCCAGTTGATATTTTAGCAGACCTGGTTGCTATAACTACTAGGGTAATGAGCTTGAGCAATACAGCCATGAGATAACACTATGTGATAACCTTGAGTTATCTCATGGCTCACATACCTAAAAATAATATTGTGAGATATCTAGCATATACTTATAATTACATGGGTCAGAGGGTGATATGCCAAATATTTCATGAGCAGGCTACTAATTTATTTTCAGAGTCACATTGAAAATAAGCCTGAGAGTGCAATATATTGCCATATCACTCAGTAATAAGTGGTTTGTGATATCTTCACTGAATTTAGATTGTACTAGGATTGGTTGGCTGTATACATTTGCCCCTCTACGAGTGACCAGAGACCACACCTATTGAAAAATTGAGAGATTGCAGTCACGCGTAAGGTAATAAAAAAATAGCATACTATACTACGCTACTTCTACAGTATCCAATTTTGTCTGGGGACAAAAGGTCTTCACTAAATGCCTGCTGAATATTTGATGCTTCTATTTAATCTGAACAAAAAGTGCAGGAAATAATATCCACAGGACAGCAAGTGTACTAGGAAAAATCACCTGGCTTGTTACCAAAATAAAGACTGGCGTGGTTCGTTGCAAATACCCTTCAAACAATCCTCTCATTCTGGAAAGTTTGTTTTTACAGAAAAATGTATCTCCAGTGGCAGCGCATCCTATCAAAGTAGATAAATGTGGTGGAGAAATAGCTAAGTTAGCTACCAGTAGCCACAGCAAGGCAATTGAGACTTGTAAAGATGCTTGTCATCAGGACACCTTTCAGAAACCACAACTTTGTTAAAACAGGGTGTTTAAATAACACCTCGCGAGGTGTTTACCAGGAGGCGCTGTCTGGACACCCCACTTTGAGCCCTTATTATAACTTACACACCAATGCACTTTATACCCAATCAGCATATATAATTGATAGCTTATATCCTCTATAATAGTTTCTTCATTTAAAATATTGTTTAGTAATGACTAACTATGGAGACAATGTGAGGCTTTAAACTGGTGTGTTCAGGCAGCGCCTTCTATTTAACACCAAAACTAAGTTATCCAAACTCCCCATTTTTAACAGTGAACAAGACATGCATCAATTAATAAATGTATGTTTAATTTAATTTTCCCTAACTCTTAACACAAATAATGACATTTACAAAAGAAGCTCTGAGAAAGGACCAACCTCTGAGAAGAGACCAAAAGTCCCGTCCCCAAAGTGGTCACTATTTGGAGGTTTTACTGTATTATCCTGCTTCTCTGAGTCTCATAATATACCCATTATGGTTAATTTATGTATATGAAGACTCTTTCCCAACTCAGTTCAGCGACCCAGAGTTCAGTTTTTATAGGATACAATAGGTTAATAATACACTTCAATATATTCCAAGATGTTAGGACCTGGCAATTTAATGGTCAGTGTGTGCACTCCACAATTGGTGGCTTGCAGGTTAAAATTCCGAGAAAGTAGATTTTTTCTCTTATCTTCATCCCTTTTCGAACATTTCCCCCCATTCAAGTAATGATGATACTTTACCAACTATGATTAGCTCACGAATTATTTATGAATACACACTGTTGTTGTCGTCATTGGTCACCATCATTACTGACACACAAGCATATCATTATGTAGATATAATATATATATTTATTGCAGCTTTGATATTTTTACTTGAATATTTCCGCATCACGCGAGCGTTCTGTATTCTCCCATATTGTACGGTTTATATTGTACGGTACACTACGCATGCGCGTAGCGAGTAAA
>WLWI01002601.1_pt1 | contig 15582 bp, 14 predicted proteins | sample 6701501 | NCBI WGS metagenome assembly WLWI01 (sample SAMN12718690, study PRJNA515312) | sponge metagenome | isolation source: marine sponge | host: Mycale hentscheli | place: New Zealand: South Island, Marlborough, Capsize Point | collected 2014-11-01
TAGTGTAGGTCTGGTCTGTATTCCATAGTGTAGGTCTGGTCTGTATTCCATAGTGTAGGTCTGGTCTGTATTCCATAGTGTAGGTCTGGTCTGTATTCCATAGTGTAGGTCTGGTCTGTATTCCATATTGTGTATTCCATATTGTAGGTCTGGTCTGTATTCCATATTGTGTATTCCATATTGTAGGTCTGGTCTGTATTCCAGGTCTGGTCTGTATTCCATATTGTAGGTCTGGTCTGTATTCCATATTGTAGGTTTGGTCTGTATTCCATATTGTATTTCTGGGTCTGTTGTTACTTTCCCGTTAAATTATGTTAATGACTCATAGGCTTTATATGAGTAACAATAGCCAGTCCACATTTCTGAAGAGCGAGAAGTTTGGTTGTTCATAAAAGCCACTCAAAACATTTTAAAGCTTCTGTTGACTTATACTACGCATAACTCTGTCATCACTCCTGGCAACTCCAAGTTGCGTAGAAAGGAATGCTAGTAGATATAACATTTCTATCATTTATCTTTTCTGAATGTTATACTTGAAAATATGTTCTAATACTTCTTACATGAGGTAGTGGTGAGTAATGTCTTATGTACAGGTGTTATAATAGTTGAAAATATTTACAGGAAACCTTGGTTCCCTTGCCGAGTCCACCAATGGTGTGCTTTTTTTAGAGTGGTACTGAAATAGTTGTTGCATAAATTAAACTAGAGTTCATCAAGTTCACCACTTCCTGGTAGAGTGTCATAACAAGGAGGAACCAAACTTTAGAGTGTGGGCAAGTCATTTCCTTTGTCTGAACCATTGACTTTTGAACTGTCTGTATCTACAGTTCAATCTTCTTGTTATCATTCCTCAAGATCAGAATGTTCTTAAATACATTCCCTAAATTTCTATTCCTACAGCCACTAAACATTAGTTTGCAATCTGAAGGATGACCTTCATATAAGACCTCCAGTTTCCTGGCAACTGTTTCTTTTTGCGCACCATTACACAGAATTCCTATTTTCTTGTAACTGTGTGTGATGCAAAAACTGAACGCATAGAAGTGGGGAAAAGAGTAGATGTTCATGTCGTGCGTGAAGCTACAATGTTGATGAGAGTACGGTATTAAGCATTAATACACGTTCTAACACTCTATTGTGTCCAATTATCAGAAATTACAGGAAATTATTACTTGATACACTTGTACTGACTCTAATTGTAGGAAATTATTTCTTAATACACTTGTACTAACTCTAATTGTAGGAAATTATTTCTTAATGTACGTGTACTATCTCATTCGTATCAGAACTCACATAGGAAATTATTACTTGATATGTGAACTGACTATCATATCTAATTATCGGAATTCACATAGTAAATTATAAATTCAAGCCTTCTTTCATTTTCAAGTATTTGTGTTTGTCACATTCATACAGAAGGTGATGATTAGCTAGTAAGTGGGTAGTTTTGTTCTGGTTACTTTCCCCATGTCCCTCTTGTTTTGTTTTCTCAGAGAGAAGCATGCTTGAGAAAGAGGTTGTGAATGTGAAAAAGATATGTAGGAAAGAGAATAATTAGGCAAGAAATGGGATGTGACATGTATAAGGGAAGAGGGAGTAAGACAAACTTGTTCATGCACTCTACCCGTCTTCATTAGCAACCCGTCTTCATTAGCAACCCATCTTCATTAGCAACCCATCATAATGCAGGGTTTGTTGTTGTTTCGTTTTAGGTTGTGGTGTTGCTGAAGAGATGGGTAAGCAAAACAGCAAGCTGCGCCCGGAAGTTATTGAAGATTTGGTCAGCAGTACAGAGTTCACCGAGACTGAGCTGCAGGAGTGGTACAAAGGATTCCTGAAAGACTGCCCCAGTGGCAACCTCTCTGTAGACGAGTTCAAGGTCATCTATGCAAGCTTCTTCCCGCATGGAGATGCGTCCAAGTTTGCAGAACACGTGTTCAGGACATTTGACGAAAACAAGGACAACACGATAGACTTTAGAGAATTTATTTGTGCCCTGAGCGTGACCTCCAGAGGCAAGCTAGAAGACAAGCTCAGATGGGCCTTCAATATGTATGACCTGGATGGTAATGGATACATCACCAAGCAAGAAATGCTGGAGATCGTTCAAGCAATCTACAAGATGGTGGGCACCGTGATGAAGATGCCTGAAGACGAGTCGACGCCAGAAAAGCGTACCGAGAAGATTTTTAGGCAGATGGACTCCAACAAGGATGGCAAGCTCTCCCTCAAGGAATTCATCGATGGCGCCAAGACGGATCCTTCCATTGTGAGGCTGCTACAATGCGACCCATCTGGCGGAAGTGCTCAGACATAAAAGTAAAAATTCATCAGAAACTTTCTACACTCAGAGCTGACTATTGTAATATGATTGGATGTTAGAAATTATAACTTGTATGTTGTCTTCCTTTTTCAATTTCCTTCAAGCATGCAAACAAGCAAATAAATATGCGTACATTATATTTGGAACGTTACTTCCTTTATGCTTCATCATTTTTATATGAATTTAAAAAAGAAAGAACTAGTTAACTTTTGGACCATAAGCAAAAACCATGATTGAAATAATATAACAATACCCCTTTTTTTTTTTTAATTTATTAAAATACCATTGCATTGGTGCACCCATTTATGTATGATATAATTCCAGTATTCCCTAAAACCTATGATTAATTTTGGTCCTGTTCCACTCATGTATCTGATTTCTGAGTGTCCATAGGTTCAACTTTCTCTCCCTCTGGTTTCTTCTCAGCAGAGCTGCCATCTTCTTCCTTGACTATTTCAAGTCTGGAAGGACCGTACAGCAAGATGTACGCTGTGTGCCATTCTCCTGTAATGCAACAAATACAAGTGAACACAACACACATGCATAAATGCCATTTTACCAATACAAAATAATGCCCAGTGGAAGGAGGGAAAAAACAACAACAAAGAACAAAATAGGGTTTAGGAGTGCACGAAAACAATCTTCACTTAGTCATATCTCACGATGGTAAGATTTCAAATATTATATTCAATAAGAAGCAAGTCAATTAGAATGTTGTGATCATGTGAGCAAAAATTTTGGATTTAGTCCCGGTGGTGCTAGAGTATGGAAGGGGCATGTGGCCGAAACTTGACAATGCAACAGTTAGCATTTATTGAGGTCACTTGAAGTTCTGAGGGCTCAAGAAATAGATCAGTTTATTAGTCTTGCATGATGGGATAAAGTAGGATTGGGGGTAGGTTAATGGGGTGATTGATCATTAAATCAAATTACTCGCCACATACTTGCTGCCACATCATGCACACACACAAACACACACACACAACCTCTATCACACAGTGCACACACATACACACCTCCACCAGACAATTTTAGGACATCTTCTTCCAGAACAACAGTGACCTTGTCATCGTCCATCTTCAACCACTCATTACCGCGGTGACGAACCCACCCCAAGTAATGACCTGAGGAGCTTGAGCGACCTTTGTGTGTGAGTACGGCTAATAAGTCGTAGTAGCCAGAGTTATTACTACCAGGATCTGCACAAGACAAACAGGCAAATAAACAACAACAAAAAAATCACTAGTATTGCAAATAACACACAAAAATTACAACCATACTCTTTAAAAAAATAAAAAATAAAAAAAAAAATACAACATTTTTTAAAGAACTTATTGGATATAGTATAGTAGATTGTTAATTAGAACTTCTCTAATTTGAAACCTTGATAGTCAGACATTTTGGACACAACATCTTATAGTGCAACTCAGCATTCACTAATCCAAATTCCATTCACTCTTTGGTCCCATATTGCTTGAATTAATGAGGCTCTATGGTGCAACTTTGTCTTTCACGTAGGTTGAGGCACATACAACTATTATCCTTGCCAACTGACTGGATTGTGCTGGTCATAACTAGGCTATGTTAAAAGACTGCAATACTATAAACAGTACCTGGAGTTCAGTGCTATATGTTTATCATTATTCATTTGACTGGTGGCAGCATTAGCAGGAAAGCTGCAAGTTGTAAGGGAAAACAAGTCAAAACAACCACAATCTTATCAGCTCAATGTGGACACTCAAGTTCCCTAGAGGAAACTCTCTGGCACTTCTTAGCTTGTGCTTGTTAGGGTGAACAGGTGGAGAAGTCTACTGAATCTTCTGGCAATCAATGCCTTTGGAATCAAATGGGTGTCTGGTGGAATCAAAATTGGTTCTACTGGATACACCACTTGAAAGAAGATCAAAATAATTATGGAAATCCAAATTCTACTTCAATAACTTATTGGTCAAACATTTCATTTTGAAAACTGAGATGGATACATGTATAGTAATTTGTTGATAGTGCATTCAACTGGCAGCTTCAAAATTTTCCAACAGGAATGTTAAATATACAAAATAATGGAAGGAAGGAGAGAGGGAAAAAAAGTGAAGTTGAGAGCATCGAGTGAGATAAATGTGAAGAGAGAGGATGCCCCACTAATTAACAGATTCTCAACATAGACTCTTCTCTCTTACCGTCAGGGAAATCGTAAGGCTCGTATTCCACTGCTTTCTGGCTGTCCTGTAACTGCTGCTTGCTCCGTGGACCTATCACCTTGCCCTCAGCAATGGCCTTGGCTTTCAACAGCTGCAACACACAAATATGACTAATATTCAGATGCATGTGTGTTTATATATGCAGTAACATCCCCCAACATGACCCTCTGTAGTGATACTAAAATACATAATCTGTGCCGTGTAGGCCAGCTTACCATTTATTTTTTTAAGTTCAGAACAGCATAATCACACACACACACACATACATACATGCACACTTATACACACATTCTGGAGAACCTCTTGTCCAAGCCTGGGCACAAAATGTTTGCTACTATCGGGTTCATTACCACTATGAACCAACTTTCAGTTCCTAAAATAACTTTGGAACTGAATCTTGACAGAGCCAGAAACACATGCAATCCAAAAAACTGTGAGGGTTTTTTAACTTTTACAACTGGTACTGTTACATAACTGTTTGCACGACAGTGATCCAGTTTTTTATAACTCGTCCAATTATCCACGAACACTCAATAATGACTTCAACTTCCACCACTTGGGAATGTTTCCAAACACACATACAGTACCTTGGGAAAACTATATATTTCAAATAAATTAGAAATCGATATATTTAGAGCTGCTACATACATTACAACTGCACCAACCAACCGCTTCCAGCAGCCATAGAAACAAATGAAGGAAAAAATGTCCTGCACACAATAAATCCAACAGGTATTCCACTATATTTTATGTATGTACGTATGTACACATGTATGTATGTGTGTATGTGTGTATGTATATATGTATGTGTGTATGTATATATGTATGTATGTGTGTATGTATGTATGTATGTGTGTATGTATGTATGTTTAGTCTCATGAAATGTTTAGTCTCATGAAATGTTTAGTACAACAGTTCCGTCAAAAGTTGTATTTTGACCTCTGAAAGTATCTGACGTGTTTGATTCCTGATTCCTTATTGTCATTATTACTGTTGTTGTTATTATTATTTTTATTCACAATGACCATCTTGCCAGATTCACACACACACACACAAATCGCACACACCGATTTTTTCTCCTCCGCTTCCTTGAACTTGTTTCTAGTATCCAGCAGTTTCTTCTGGAGTTCAGGCGTACAGAATTCATACATGTCCAGCTTCAACTGATACTTGATATCCTGCACGCAAACAAACAAACAAATATCTTCAAAACCAAAATCTCAAAAAAAGTCTACGAAATATAGCCTAGCTCTTTACTGATACACACACACAAAACAACAAACAAAAACAACAACAACAACAAACCATTGCACACACATATATAAACAAAATCCCATCTTGCCTGATTAACGGGGCAGGGAAGCTATAATAAAAGCAAAAACTTTGTGTGTGTGTGTGCATGTGTGTGTGATGTGGGAGTTAGCAGTGTACCCGTGCAGTTCACTGACTTTGAGAATCTTCTTTGAGACTATCTCATCGCTGTCTCCTGTCTTGCCCACGTAGAACCTCATGTACTGGACGTTGAGATAGGCAGGCAGCCGAGACACTCTCGACACTTTGTTATACGTAGCATTCACATTCAGACTGGGAGATATCTTCTCTATGGTCCCTTCAAGACCCTGAGGGAAGAGTGGGAGGGGCAAATAGAGGGGGTTAGGATGATAGACCATCCATGCACTTGAGGTGTAAATTATCTCACCTTCTTGAGCCCAGTGTGAGTGTACTTGATATCTAAAAACACAACATAACACTCTTGAAAATTTTATCTATAGGATGTACATAATATATGTATTGTACAAGTTGAAGTAGAAATTCATTGTAAGAACTCGTGCACAAATGGTAGTTTAGATAGTGTGCTCAAGCCATAAAGAAAGTTGGTTTGTCTTCAAAGACAAAAGAAACAAAGAAACAAATAAAGTTGCTAGAATCCTTACATCAAGAGTTCACAACACTATGAGTACTTGATACAGGAGTGTCTTCATATATATCTACACCTAGCCAGAAAGTGACCATACTTTACCAAAATAAATGTCACCAGTAACCGTATACACAAATTCCCAACATTTGTGGGAAAACTAATCTACATGTCAAAACAACTAAAATAAATAAATAAATAAAAATAAATTATTTAATATGTGTGGCTACTTTAAAAAATAGTAAGAGTAAAATGATGAAAAATGACTTTGATCTTCAATATACCTAGGGAGATAAAGCACGAAATTTGGTAGCTCTTTTCCGTTTCTGACGTCTCTTGCTCCTCAGGACTATCCACACACTTGTAAGTGGTCAAATACTCCACACCTAACACACACACACACACACACACACACAATGAACCCTTCTGACAAAGACACAATTCTTAGCATGTTGTAATTATTATTTTCTGCTCTACTCCAGTTTGCTGTGGACTTCATGAAGAACCTAACTACTGCCACTATGCAAATTGGACAACCAATTACACATTGAAACAAAGAGTAGAGAAAGTTGGTGTTGGAATTACAAAACTCGAACAATTCTAATAAATAAACTAAATTAAAAAATAAATAAATAAAAGCAAAATAGGCAATAATAGCACATTTTTCTCGTTAACTTAACCCCACGCTTCGACTTCTCCGAGAATGACTGAATCATTGAAAATAGGCAATGTTTGCCTGGTACTATCACCAGCTTAATTAAATAGCAATGAACCAAATAACTCACTTGGACACACAGCCATTATACCCCTGATCTTAACAGTGCTAAATACAAGCCTCTTAGTCCTCAATTTGCAATCCTTTGTAGTGCTACATTGATGTGCTTCAGCACAAATGGCGAGCAAGTCATTGTGCACACAAGGTAGAATCTGATAAAAGTTGACTACAAAATCTGTATACAAAAGAACGGTACGGCTACACTCATTTAGTTTGCCTGAAATAGTCAATGGCTACATAGCTACTTGTAGCTACTTTTAGGACTGAACGATGCCTTCTGAAACTATGTGAACAGAATCTTGCCTTCTGAAACTATGTGAACAGAATCTTGCCTTCTGAAACTATGTGAACAGAATCTTGCCTTCTGAAACTATGTGAACAGAATCTTGCCTTCTGAAACTATGTGAACATAATCTAAGACATTTACAGTAGTGATAGCTCCATCTAAATGACCTGTGTTCCTAATGACCTGTGTTCCTGATTAAAAGCACTCCAGCTACTTCAAAACGGCTGAGGCTTTAAATGACATATGGGGAGGGACTTCAATACCATAGCAGCCACTCTCCGCAACTATTTGACTTAGGAGAAAAAAAATTACTGCACACTTTATAGTCTTACCCTAAATGGTGACTTGCTTACTACAAAAAGCTGTGTAAAGGCATCTAACATTTTTATTGGGTAGTTTACGTTGTGGTATTCTTTAGCTAAGCAGTAGCTGTAACACTCTACACTTTTACATGCACTTGTTCACTGGATATACCAACATAACACTTACTTTCGTGACTTGACTACAGAAGAATGGATTTTCAAGTAAACAACAATACTGTTACATAGGGCTATAGCTATGGCAAACAGCGCATTAGCCAAGATAACTTACCAACGCTGCTAATTCGAATAGAAAATGAACTCCTATGTTTGTAAGACTGCGTATGCAAAAAATCAGGTAATTTCAAACACAACCTTATTCAAAGGGATAAACAACAATGATATGGGTAAAGGTTGCTAATCCAAAGGATTTCGTTTAGTGGACTATGGGGACAGGGTCGACCACCAAGCAAACACAAAAATGCAAGGGTCAAAGTACAAAATGACATACGTACGTCCACACATATATACAAATAAATATCCCCGATTCTCAATTTGACACCACTGTATGGTGTCTCACTCGCTCGCCAACAAAGGCAACTGAAGTAGGCATTCATCCAACTAATCCCATTACACTAATCCATCGTCCTGAATGCTATTCATTCTACACTGAGTCATGCAAGGCAGGATAAATAGCCCCATAGTCTGTGTCCCATAACTTATAAGACATATGATCCTCCATCTGATAAAGTTCACTAATATAAGAATTTAAACCTCCCTATAAAAATTCCACCAAGCTCTAAAATGCAGCTGCTAGCAGCCACCCATAGGTGAGAGAGGGAAATTTTTTTAATAACCAAAGAAAATAATTTTCCACTGCATGCCCCATAGCTCACACACTCACCCGACCCAATCATGGCTACACATGCACACACTCACCCGACCCAATCATGGCTACATATGCACACACACTCACCCGACCCAATCATGGCTACACATGCACACACACTCACCCGACCCAATCATGGCTACATATGCACACACACTCACCCGACCCAATCATGGCTACACATGCACACACACACACATGACCCAATCATGGCTACACATGCACACAAACATGACCCAATCATGGCTACACATGCACACACTCACCCGACCCAATCATGGCTACACATGCACACACACTCACCCAACCCAATCATGGCTACACATGCACACACACACACACACATGACCCAATCATGGCTACACATGCACACACACACATGACACATGTGCATGTACAATGAACATTTGTGCTCATGATTCCAATGGTTAGTTGGTCTCTGAAGTTGTGTGTGTAGCCAGAGACAACATACATAGATGTTAGAGTCACACTGCTTTAGCAGTACTTTAGTAGTAAAGGTGCTTTATCTTCCAGGAGTATGGACACAGTCTGAAGTGAGTAATGTGTGAAGATGATGATGATGGTGGATATACTTACCAAAATATTGATCCATAAACTTCAATGTAGGGCCTGCCTGCACATACACACAAACAAACAAACACATGTATTCAGTACATACACATGTATTCAGTACATACACATGTATTCAGTACACATACATACACAATGTAATCAAACTGACATTCAGATCACACTCACAAACAAACAAGCAAACAAACAAACAAACAACAACAGGCATGATGCACATTATCACATCATGTCACACGTTACCACGTCTCCTGGCCTAGGCATCTTGAGAGTCTGAGCCAGTTGTGCCATGATAGCAGACCAGCACTCGTGGGCGTCTTGCTGCTTGAAGGCATTCGTCTTCTCATCTCTCTCGGCAAAGTGAGGCATGAGCTGATGCAGAGCCTAACACATGTATCCATACACACACACACACACACACACACAAATGCAATGGAAATGAAAACAAGTATTTTACTTGCCCGCACTTTGTCCTCTCAAGCCTTTTCACCCCCCCCCCCTCCCCTTCTCTGTCTGCCTCTCTACTCTATTCTAGTCCCACCCTCTTACCTTCATGAACATAAGCAGAGGGAACCTTGCTTCACCCTTATCCATATCACTATACAAAATACCCAAACCTACAACATCCAACAAAGAAAAGAAAGTTTTCATTTAGGGCAGAATCAGCACTATATACTTCACACCTAGCAATTTAGATTAGGACTTGTTCATAGAGTCAGCAACAACATCATAACTAATGCTGAGCAACACTCAGAAATATCCTTCAAATACTACACTGGCATCACTTTATTGAATGCTGAAATTGCCGAGTCCACAGTCAAACAGTGTCATCATAAACCAGCCAGATACACAGGTCAAGGGTTGGCCAGGCCGGCCTCAGGCAGACCATGCCACAGGAGTTGCCAACTAACCAGTGCATGAGTGTGGCTCCACCCACCTATTCCTTCCATTGCCCAATTCTAGTCACACTTCCATTTAAAACACACACACACACACACACACAGAAATTTTACAGCTAGAAGGGAACTTCTGTTTCAACCTATCTTCACAACAGTCATACTGAAGACCAGCAGCTAAAATAGTTGCATGATGGTTGTTGTGGGGGAGAAGGCAAGAATGCTACCTAAGTATAAGCTTTCATAATGCCTTGAAATAATTATCCATACCACGGAACAAATGAAACGGTAAAGAGTCTGTTAAAAAAAAAAAAAATGAACAGGTTGGATGTACAGAAACAACATACACTCTGTGAGTGTCTTGCATGCCTTGCTGCATGCAAATAAAAATTAATAGAGCAATGCTCCCCATTCAACTACCAGGCAGGGTATATTTTCAAAATGACATTTTAGTGAGGTCAAATCAACATTTGGGAAGAAATTGTCTCCACAAAGGTCAGAATAATCTTCCATTAATACAGTGTTACTTGACCCCATGGCAACACCCCTGACTCCTCCCTCTATCGGGAAAAATTATAGTATTATTTGACCAATAATACTTACTTGCAGTGATGTCACCATTAAGCGAAAAATCTGTGGATTCCACATATCTGTATAGATACACATACAAGCACATGTTTGTACAGATACTGCATCAGAAAAATGGGTGGAGCCAAAAACGAACATAGGAGTAACGAAAACAACAACTAACGAAACTATATTCAGCAAAGACATGGTAGTATGTCGTGCCACACGTACAATTCCTTGACCACACCTTACCTCTTCAGAGCTTGGCTTAGTTCCGGCACCGACTTCAAACACTGGAGAGTAGCGTTCATGTAACACGTGTTGCCATAGTTCTCCAAGCCAAGAGGAAGCATAAACTGGATAACAGCACACACACATACAAATTACCAAATATTTCTTTATACTCATCCCTCTAACTTTGTTATTTGAGCCGCTAAATTTGTAATTAACTCCCCCCCTCCCCCCCCCAAAATATGTCCTACAAATGCAAAGATACAGCCAGTGGATTTTTGACAACATGTATTACATCACACTGCTGGCATCCTGCCTTCCATGTATCCCTTACCAGTCAGAATAGCTATCTACCAAACTACACGGTTTGTTAAATAAAGCTCTGTGCAGATGAACCTAATCTAAAGGTCTAATAAAGGCATTGAGGGAGATAATCCATTGCATGCTTTGTTCTTGAAGCCCCAACAAATAAGCAGGGTAAATATCTATTAGTTTTCTTTTCACAGAAAGTGATACTTACCCTACCTATATAAGTTATCATTCACCTTCTTATTTGTGCATTTATTTGTTTAACCACAATATTTATTCATGGATGGTGCACTATTTAAATTGTTTTTAAGTAGACTATTGACAGTCTAAATTTACATTGTTTCAAAATTTCCAGAATGTTTCATAAAAGAGCTGGTTGCTACAACAATACCGTAGGTATATCTTACAAATATATAACAACACCATAGATATATCAAACAAATATATAACAACACCATAGGTATATCTTAACAAATATATAACCACACCATAGGTATATCTTAACAAATATATAACCACACCATAGGTATATCAAACAAATATATAACAACACCATAGGTATATCAAACAAATATATAACAACACCATAGGTATATCTTAACAAATATATAACCACACCATAGGTATATCTTAACAAATATATAACCACACCATAGGTATATCTTAACAAATATATAACCACACCATAGGTATATCTTAACAAATATATAACCACACCATAGGCATATCAAACAAATATAACAACACCATAGGTATATCGAATAAATATATAGTACAACTATTGATAGAAACTTGTCTGACAGACCAATAAAGAAGTTTGTCAGACACAACAGATACTCCCTATTACTTTTCCCGATTAAAACACGCTAGGAAGACACCTGAGATTATTTTATCTCTTTATATTGTGCATTCATTTCTTCCAACCATATTGAAACTCTCTCTCTCTCTCTCACACTCACTCACCGCTGCAGCTTCAGATTCAGACATGTCTTCCAGGAACTTGATTGGCTCAGGAGGAGCAGATGGAAGCTCATCTGCTGAGCCCATCATCATGAAAGTCACATTCTTAAATGAGACGAGGGGTGGAGGATGAAAAAAAAAAATACACACATCTTAACTCATTTATAACACATTTCACCACACAATAATTGAACAGCATGTATACTACAGATGTCTCCCTATACCAGACCATTCCAAAAAAAAATTGAAATTGAAGGAAAGAACCTCTTAGCATTGAAATGCTTAGATGTTGCCTTGCAGCTTAACACAGTGTCAGGGAATTCAACACAGTGTCAGGGAATTCAACACAGTGTCAGGGAATTCAATACAGTGTCAGGGAATTTAACACAGTGTCAGGGAATTCAATACAGTGTCAGGGAATTTAACACAGTGTCAGGGAATTCAACACAAGAATGATACATTAAAAATTGCATGCATATTCTAGAGAAAAAGGGCACCAATTTGGCCTGAATAAAACAATATAGCTAGAAGCTAGTTGTTAAATATTGACCAGATTTTGATGAAAATTTTACTGTTTTGTTTCAAAAGCAAAATCTTATGTTTGTGTTATTCACTCTGCAAACTTACATTTTTTAGTTTAGCTTTTGCCCTACCCCAGTCTTGGTCGGTCAAGGTGACACCTGCAATCATGACTTTTTGTCGCTCTGGTGACACACCTAATTCAGAGATTATTTCAATTTACTTGTGATAAATAATATACTTAATACCTGTCAAAGAAAACAATTGCATTTTGAATACATCTGGAGTTTCATCAGAGTCTACTTCCACATTGTCAAATTTCTGCTTTCCCCACTTCACTTTTACTGAAATAATAAACACACAAAACTCTATTCACCAGACCTTCGCTCAAATCTGACATTACCTTTAAATACTGGCATTATTGGTGGAATGACAGAACAGGAAAATAGTCTCACTTTTATTCTTTCTTCAGTCGAGGTCAGAGGTCGCTTCTAGGCGTGTGCCAGCACTGCAAATATACTAATTCTATATAAAGCCCACTAGTGGGCGCTTTATTAGGTTCTCTTAGCGCTGAGGTATCTCGAGTGAATTTTGACCTGGAGGTCGTTCTTTATTTTTCTGTGTAACTTCTTACCCATGTAGAAGATGGCTTTACTTGATACAGCGGAATTGGTAAGTCCTAACATTTTGTTTTTGTTCTTCTTGTGGTTGAGTGAGGAGTAGTAGAAGTATTTACCCACTATCGAGTAAACCTAATTATATGGCTGACCTTATTAAGTTCTATTAAAGAGATTATTGCCAGAGTTTCTTGCATAGTGGAGGATTTATCCCTAGTACAATGCTATTAAAATTACTAAGAAACGGCGCACGTTTCAGACCGAGGCGTTGTCCTGTTATCATCGAATTATACTTACTTTGACGTGTTACACATTCTTGTAAAGTTATGTTTAGTTCTTCTGAGTGCTAAGTTTTTAAATTATTTGTCTTTTTTTTTTCCAGGTGTTGGAGGGCAACAGTAAAGTATGGCTTACTGCCCCAGAGATAGTTCGAGAGGCAATGAAAATGAACTTTGCAGCTGTCAAGTAATTATTAATTATCCTCCTCCTTCTCTTCCCCTTCCCTCCCCCCCCCTCCCATTTATCATGTAAACCCCTAGCGTGTGTTCCGTGTGAGTCAGTTAGAAAGTGTGTATGTTAAGTTTGTGTGCGCGTGCATGTGTGTTTGTTTGTTTGTGAGTATGTACATGGGGTACTCAAAACAAAGATTATTTTACTGAGGCCACTCTTCCCATTCTGATAAATTTCCTGAACCAAGTGATTTTGACCTAAATGATCACAGCCTAAATGGTCACTTGAGTTAATTACATTTCCCATTTAACACTTCAGTGATTCTGGCTTTTAATAGCAATCCCACACATTTCCACCTTTTTGGTCTGGGAAAGTACACTGACTTCTTTTGTCCTAGTAAATTAATGAAACCTGACCAAGACAAGAACTAACATTTTCACCTTTGTTCTCTAAGCTTGCAAAAGCCTGATATATTCACTTAATTAGAGTAATGTGGATAGTGCTATGTTTTTTTGTTTTTGTTTTTTTTGTTTTTCCTCCTGTGACCATTGAATGAAACATGACCCAAGATACCAACTAATAGATTTTTTTACTGAAGCCAGAAGCCCTAACATTGCCTCACCCTGTCAGAAGCCCTAACATTGCCTCACTCTGTCAGATGGCCTAACATTGCCTCACTCTGTCAGATGGCTCAGGAATGAAGAACTACTAGAGCTAATGTATAGCTTGTCTTGTACCTAGAATTTACTGTAGTAGCTGTATCATAATGTGTGTGTGCTTATATCTGTGTATGTATGTGCGTGTGTGTGTTTACAGCAGTCAATCTGTGAGAACACTGAGACAAGCTCTATCATCTAATGCCCTCAAGCCAGGTAGCCGCTTCATCAGGCGTGAAATAAAGAGCAGCGTCTGTTTTGCCTTGCAGAGAGTGAGTTCGTTCATCAGTTGTGAGACTATAACTGCAGTTGGCTGGGAGTAACTTTATTTTGGTTACGTTTAGATATTCAAATAGTTACTTTAATATAAATGCTTAAAGAAAACACAACTAGTTACAAGTTAGTGTGGAGGCTAACAAGTATATGAATTTACACTAAGTACCACTATTATACATAATTGCTAACTTCTTGCATGACCAAACTATCTTTCATTTTTACACCTTGTCTTTCCTCAGAGGTGTGAGCCACAGACGAGTGAGCCACAGACGAGTGGTCCTGCGGACACGGCTGCCGTCACATCCAGTAAGCTGGGTCGGCCAAAAAGGCACAAGACCCAGAACATGAAGCAGCCTGATCTGACACAAAAGCAGCGGCAAACACAGCCTCAGCAACTGCTAGAGACTCACCCATTACAGCAGCAGGATGACCCAACTGCCATGGTAAGTCTTGGTTGTGGTTGCCACGTCCCTAAACTCCACCCCACAGAACCTCAATCCCAATTTTCACCTCAATCCCAATTTTCACACTCTGCACCTGTACTTATTGTACTTGTCTTGGCCTAGTTTCAGACTTACTGTGGCACCCCTCCCGAGACCTTGTTAGTGGAGATAGACCCCACCCCTCCTCTCACACCCACTCGACCACCTTCAACAGTCTGCTTGCCTTCTCCCTGGCTCTCTATCCTCGGCACGCGGCGAACTTTACAGGCTAGAGCTGAACTAAATGATAGCCCAGTAAGAAAGGTAAGCAAATGTTTCAGACTATACAATTGTGAAATTAGTTGATATGTTTCATATCTTTTATTATTATTATTATTATTATTAT
>WLWI01002603.1_pt1 | contig 15576 bp, 17 predicted proteins | sample 6701501 | NCBI WGS metagenome assembly WLWI01 (sample SAMN12718690, study PRJNA515312) | sponge metagenome | isolation source: marine sponge | host: Mycale hentscheli | place: New Zealand: South Island, Marlborough, Capsize Point | collected 2014-11-01
AAAAAAAAAAGTCTGGAAGTATAGAGATCAAACAGAGAACAACACAACCTGTGAAACACAGCCAGAAAGGAAGATGAAATGATCTTGTGGAAGCAAAGTTATAAAGTAAAATGGATTGTGTGCTTGAAGGAACTAGTGCATCCCATATCAACACAAACATTTGACAGTCTGCAGTTGTGGAGTGGAGTGGGGTGGATCAATTGGCAAGAGAGTAGAGACATCAGTGATGAAGGAAGAGAGAAGAGAACGACTACTGATCATAATATGCCGAGTACTGGGAAGCAAATAACATAATATAGCAAGACTGCACAAATCTAGTATGAACACAGCTTACTGAAGGTGGGGGGTCCATTTCTGCTGGAAGAACAGGAGATTGCAGGCAATCAGGATACTGGGGTACAGTGGGGTGGTAATAATTCAGCCATTTTAATTGTTGTAGAAAACTTACTTTAGCCTTGATAATAGCAGCAATGATCTTCATCATGTCATCCTGTTTGTCTGCACACAAATATCTGCACTGGTCTTCACCTTTCATAGCTTTTATCCAGAAGCCATACCTGTGGACAATGATAGGTAAGGTGTCATCAAACTTATACCAGTAATATAGGTCACATTCCCAAATTGATAAAGTCAACCATTTACCTATTAGGCATTGGGTTCCTGACATCCATTTTGGAGCGCTGAATCCCAGCAAATACATCAAACTGGTTGACTGCAATTTTGTATGCTTCACTATGACACTGGAAATGGAAAAAAAAAGAAAAAAAGTAGCATTATGTGACAGAGAGCCAGTCACAATAACCCTCACCTTGGAGTCTTTATACTGAATAAAGTAATTAGACTTGACACAGCAAGGGAATTTCTTCCATCTCTTCTTCTCCCTCACGTGAACTGCCACAACTTCACTGCTGCTGCCAGTTGGGAACTGCATAAAGTTGAAACAATTAATAACACACACATACACACGCACAAACCAGTCACTCACATGAGGCTCTAGAGTCTCGTAAAATTCATTTCTTCTGAGGCACAGGAAATGCTCAGTTCCAGCATCACACATGACCCCTAGTAACCTCTCAGAGAAACTGAGCACTCGCTGGGACTCTGTGTCACCCAAGACTAGGTAAAGGGCATATCTGTCAGGTGGTAGGCCTTTGTTGGCTAGGGTCTTTTCCACCACTTGCTGGACAGTAGTTGACCCTGTGATCTGCATATGGTGAGATGTGGGATCACATTAAAATAGCGAACCGAACCAGTAGAGAAGGTGTCAATAGTTTCTTACGTGAGTATTGAAGGAGTCGCCATCCCTCATTCCAATGAACACAGTCGTCAGGAAGTCTGTGGCATGGGAGATGGTAGACTGCTTGCTGCTCACCATTTCCAGCCTCTTCTTCTGCTGCAGTTCCAACTCTTTGATCTTCTGAACTGCCACCTCAATGGCCTACACAAAGAATTGATGACATATACATATGTATACAGAGGAATGCTTTGTTATTATAAATATTAGGTAAGGGATTTCAGAAGGTGAATGAGACAGTCTAGGGGGGGGGGGGGGGGCTTCCAGAATAATGCCTTTTCTTCTTTCTTCCTACCTCTTCTTTCTTGCTTTCATCTTCCACCACATTGAAGAGCCACTTGTAGTAGGTGATGAGTCTGTGGATGCACATGTACTGATACGGAGTGTTGTCAAATGATCGCTGCACATGCAAAAAAAAAAAAAAAAAAAAAAAAATGCAAATATTTTCATTAATTCACAAAGCAATGGTTTGAAACTTACATCATCTACATCCACGGTCATCAGGGTGGGGCCAAGAAGTCTTGTGATGTTGGCTTCACTCATTTTGTTCTTGGATTCATTATCAACCACTCTGTGTAGGATAGAAACAAATATATATATATATATATATATATATATAAACTTGGTCAGCTCAGATTCCAGCGCACATATTAAACAGCACTTGTACAATAGCTTTACCTTCGAAGGTGAGATATAATACGTTTGAGGGTTTCCCTGTTCACTTCAGGTAATCTTTGAATAAGTGCCTGCAACTTGTACAGCTGAGCTTCATGCTCTGCCTCTGCAAATGGCAACCAAATATAGTGACACTTGGCTAAATATACATAATTAGTATTAGTGCTGTTTCATCAAAGGTAAAGGGATGCCATAAAACTCCAGCAACTTACGGACAGTGTCAATGAATTCTGGATACAGCTCGTGTGTGAGAACTGGATGAGGTAAGGAGCGTAGAAACTGCTTCAATGTACCCGTGACATCGTGCACATTGAATTTCTCCGGGTCTATGACCACACCCTGAGCATCTGCAAACAAACAAAAGAAAAATTAGAGAAAACTGTGAGACATTTTTTTCATCCCTCCACAAACACCTTGATTGAAAGCCAAGATGAGTTTTCTGATTTTGGCCTTCTCTCCGTTGATTCTATAGAGACCTTCGATGTCCAGACCCGTGGACTCCACAAACTGCAGGCACTTGTGCACTATGATGGGGACATTGCCACTGGTCAGGATCTGCTCCTCCAGAGGAATTCCAGACACCTGGGTGTGGCGAAGAGCCGCCACCCACAACTCCGCCTCTGCTAAACTATCAGCCTTTAATTGAAAGGTCCTGTTTAGAAGGAGAAATTTTAATTAAAGGTACAGTCAAGTTGTTCCCCCTATTTAGGAAATTTATGAGACCCTTTACCAAGAACTAGCTTGTGATAGCTGTTCCCCCTATTTTAGGAAATTTATGAGACCCTTTACCAAGAACTAGCTTGTGATAGCATCAAACACTTACTTGTCGTCCGTGACGATGGAGAACAAACACTGTTGCTCAGGAGAACCAGAACTCTCTGGTCCCTTCAACTCAACAACCTTACGTAGGTCAATCTCCTCCTGCTCCTCTCTCTCCTGTGAACACATGCAACCCCAGTAAACACACACACACACACACACACACACACACACACACACACACACACACACACACACACACACACACTTACTCTCTTGTAACACACCAAACTCTTGCCCTTCAAAGTGTACCACCTTTTCTTCCATCCTCCCATGCCCACACCCACTGGAGGCTTCTTCAGGTAGCCCACCTTGTCATAACCCTACACACACACACACACACACACAAGTGAAATCTTGAGTCTTAACTACCCCGCCATTTTTTATCCTCTACACATCCCACTTCTTCCCCTCCCTTACATCTTCATGAAACCACTCACAAGGTTTTCTGCTGCATCTGAGCTGATGATTTTTTGGAAGGTCTCGATCCAGTCCTCCATATCAACCTCATTTTCGGCACTGAATAGATAGCCCCGCCCAGGTGTGTTAACTTCAAAGCAGTGTCGCTGGTCGGTCTCATCGTACCTGCTCACACTCAGCAACTCCTCCACATGGATGTGGCCCAATGAAACCACTTCCTAAACAAAACAACAACCCAGTGTGTTAAATAAATTACTCAGTCTGAAGGAGATCTAATACCATTCATTTTACCTTTCTGTTATTCTGATATGAGCATACACACACACACACACAATACAAAAAATATTTTCCATAAAAGCTTTGACAAATTGTTTAAGTAGATCAGTCACATGCCAGACAGTCACCAAGAATAATTTGTAGGGCATCTATAAACTATCTTTGCCTTGTCTGCAACAGAACACAAATTTCTCCAGTCTGGTTGCCCAGATGACATGCACTCACAAAGAACATGTTCAACCACCATCACCACCATGTGGGTTCTTATTAGACTCTAAAAACTTGAGACCCTGAAATTGATAATTTACCCCTTCTGCTTTGAAGTACTCAAACCCTCGGAACTGATCCAGAGTGCAGTATCTCTTTTTCCAACCAGTTCTATCAGACCCAGTCTTGTAGAGGTGACCTTTCTTGCTGATGACATCATAAGATGCAGACTAAAGAAAGTAAAAGAAAAAAAAATCCATTAACTTAAATAGAATAAAAGAATAGATAAAAGCTCACCTCCTGTCTCGACACCAGTGCTCCATTTAGTTCCAGCAGTTCCTATGAAGAAACAACAAACATAATTCCAACCAGGGTAATAGAACGAAGGGGAGAGTGACTCCAGGAAGGAGAGAGTGACTACAGGAAGGAGAGAGTGACTACAGGAAGGAGAGAATGACTACAGGGAGGAGAGAGTGACTCCAGGAAGGAGAGAATGACTACAGGAAGGAGAGAGTGGCTACAGGGAGGAGAGAGTGACTACAGGGAGGAGAGAGTGACTCCAGGAAGGAGAGAGTGACTCCAGGAAGGAGAGAATGACTACAGGAAGGAGAGAATGACTACAGGGAGGAGAGAGTGACTCCAGGAAGGAGAGAATGACTACAGGAAGGAGAGAATGACTACAGGAAGGAGAGAGTGGCTACAGGGAGGAGAGAGTGACTACAGGAAAGAGAGAGTGACTCCAGGAAGGAGAGAATGACTACAGGAAGGAGAGAGTGGCTACAGGGAGGAGAGAGTGACTACAGGGAGGAGAGAGTGACTACAGGGAGGAGAAAGTGACTCCAGGAAGGAGAGAATTACTCCAGGAAGGAGAGAATAACTGCAGGGAGGAGAGAGTGGCTACAGGAAGGAGAGAATGACTACAGGGAGGAGAAAGTGACTCCAGGAAGGAGAGAATGACTACAGGAAAGAGAGAGAGACTCCAGGAAGGAGAGAATGACTCCAGGAAGGAGAGAATGACTGCAGGGAGGAGAGAGTGACTCCAGGAAGGAGAGAGTGACTCCAGGAAGGAGAGAATGACTACAGGGAGGAGAGAATGACTCCAGGAAGGAGAGAGTGACTCCAGGAAGGAGAGAGTTACTACAGGAAAAAGAGAGTGACTCCAGGAAGGAGAGAGTGACTCCAGGAAGGAGAGAGTGACTCCAGGAAGAAGAGAATTACTCCAGGAAGGAGAGAGTGACTCCAGGAAGGAGAGAGTGACTCCAGGAAGAAGAGAATTACTCCAGGAAGGAGAGAATGACTACAGGGAGGAGAGAATGACTACAGGGAGGAGAGAGTGACTCCAAGGAAGGAGAGAATGACTCCAGGGAGGAGAGAATGACTGCAAGGAGAGAGTGACTACAGGAAGGAGAGAGATAACACACAAGGGACTTACAGCTTGCAAGGGCTGGTTGTGAGATCTAGCGATGGCTAAGGGAGTAGACTCATCAGAGTCATCTTCACCGTTGATAACATAGCAAGTCTGCAAGAATGAAACAAAAATGGCAGCACTAAATCAACTTCCATAACATCACTACTAATACAACAAAAATAATTTACACTAACTTTGCCTCCATTGATATCATAAATTGTTAAAATGTCGTAGAGTCCTATGAGCATTAATGACACCTTACCAGACTCACTCCAGCAGCAACACTTACATCAGCTCCAAGAGCAATGAGCTCAATGGTGCGGAGGAAGTTGTCAGTGGTGACATTCTCACACAGTTTTAGACTCAGGGAGTCCTTGGTATCTATTTCTTCAGAAGGAATCCAGGACCGTGTCAGATACTTGGCCCTCAGGAAGTCCTCTCTGATCTCCTTCACCTCATTGGATGCCAACCTGTCTCCTTTATAGTGCCTCTGCCAAAATGAGTTCGAATTGTCGTTGCCAATTTCCACCATGAGCTAAAAAAAAAAAAAGAAGAAAAAATAATAATAATAGCACCAATGCCCATCTCTTCAAAAATCAGAAGCTATATAGACCAAATAACAAACCCAAACAACAACATACAAACAATAAAAAATCACACACTGCGGCTGATAATGAGTTTCCTATGATGCTTGTGGCGTGTAATTCCAGTATGTTAAATGCACCAGTCTGCCATAATAACTAACTAGTGTATTATAGACACTATCAAATGGAGAATATGTCCACAGACAGTGCCAGGATGCAGAGATATTGTAGTGCCAGAGGTCACATGTCCTCCCACACATGTTAATACAGCACTTATAAGGAATCCCTGAACCCCTCCTCCCTCCCTGTATACACACAGCGATGCTATTCCTAGCAGCTAATGAAATATTGACATTCCATCCTTGAACAAGCACATGAACTAACCTGACACAAATATAACACGAAAGAAATACACAACAACAACAACACAGACTCATTCATTAAACTGAAGTAACAGAAACAAAAACATAACAATAACACAAATAATACAATATACAGCCTAGTACGCCACTAATAGCAGCCACAGGTGATTCCCTGGCCGTTCACCTGCTTGAGATTCTCGTTCTTCCAGACCTCCTCGTCCAACTCTATGGAACGAACTTTAGAAATGTGAGCTCCAAAGGAGCGATGGACTCCAGAGCAGTTGATGCACACCATGATGCCTCTGTTGATGACCCCCCACACGGGGTCACTCGTCTGGCAATCTGCACACACCGTGTTGGCTGGGTTCTCCTGCACGCGACTCAACACAACCTGCATTACAGACACACTCACCATGAAAACCACACCCACTTTTATTGAGTGTTGATAAAGCAGCACAGCAGTCACCTTATTCAGTCTGCACATTAAAAACACTAATTTCTCTAATTTAATATAAGTCATTCCTGAAATAATAAACAAATGTACTTCATTTCATCCAATTAGCGAGGAACTCATAAAGTATGTCTAATATTCTTTTCTTCAGTCTATTTCACATCCCTTTGTAATGACTGATACACTTACTGGCTTATGGTAACATGCTACATCATACAGTATTCAGCTTTAAACAAGTTAAGGAAAGGTCAGAGGTGGCGAATGCTGTACAGAGACCAGGCCTAACTCACTCGTGCCAACTCATCACTTAGAGCAGACATGCTTACTTCCCCAGCCATGTCCTCTATGGGAACAGGTGGCAGTGGTGGGAGGTGAGCGTGTGCGGATGGCAACAGACACAGGAAGACCAAGTATACATTAGTGGAGAGACAATGGGAAATTACACCAAAAGATTGCAAGGTCAGACAACAGCCGAGAAAAAAGTTCTTACACTGAACTAGATTCTTACACTGAACTAGTTTTAAACACTGTATGTGCACACCACACACACACATACACACACACACACATTACCTGAGAATTGTTCATGGACTTGGTGCCTCCTCTAGGTAGAGTTTGTGGGCGTGTCTCTATTCCTGTCAGTATAGCATTAGTGAGCGCAGTAATCCAGTCATTTCTATCAGAATCTCTCAGTGCCTGGAAACTAAACAACAACAACAACAACATTTCAAAATATGTGCAACAAAATATAAGATTGCTGCTCAAAATATCTCTTTGTACATATGTAAGCTTATTTACTTCCAAGTACATCAATACAGTAAGTAGTTCACAGAGTCCAAGTACAGACCAGACAAAGCATGAGGTAGCACAGGGGAATAGTAATCAGTGAGGACAGTATAATAAATGATCCAAGACATTACTATAAATAGTTGTAGTTAGCTACCATCTCCATTAAATGAGTGGCAGACTATCAACAGCTCCTGTTTCTCACCAGGTCTCCTCTAAACTGCCTCTCTGGCTCATCCCTAACCCAATTAGTAGCACTGTGTCCACTAACTGAATTACTAGTCTACCAGGTCCTGAGAAACACTACACAATCCCCTATTCAACTTCCATCACCCAGCTCTGGCTGCCTCCCCCCCCCCCCCCCATTTAGGACACGCCCATGAGGGGGGAGGAGGACTCGGACATAACATAATTAGATTGAATGACTTGCTAGCCAGCAGAGTATCTAAACCCCTGTCAGTCATCCATCAAACTTGAACTACTCACAGCATGTCTATTACATGCCTACTACTACCTCATATTCCTATAGTACATGCTGCATATGTAAGATGCCACGCCCACGTTGGCCCACTCACTGGTACTGCTTCTGGTTGTTCATGGTAATGATGAACCTTGGCACCTTGGAGGTCATGTCTGGTCTCACAGAAGACAGACACATGTCCAGAGTGTGGATGGGACGGCCCAGCTTGAACAACTCATACGAGTCATAGTACGCAAACTTTGACCCCTTGAGAGCCACATATCTGCGATAACATACACAAAATTAATTTTAGCTGTCATACCAAATTCTACTAAATACAACTCAAGTCACTGTAATAGTTCCAGAAACCACAGACTGACAGAGGAAGACACGACAGAGAGTTAACTAGAGTCTACTACTGCTATCAGTTCTGCTGAGGCAAGACTGCCACAGGAGGAAACATTATCGATCGTCATAGTTAAGCTATTAAGACAGACATGTGAATACTCCAGGGACATCTGCCACACCCATCCTCCCCCACCCAGCGGAGTCACAATTAGTTTATACAAGTCATGAGAACCAGGAACTCTACAGGATACAGACACACAACAGAGTCAGCTATGAGCCAATGCCACCAAGTCAAGCAACAGTCTCTCCAGCTTTCTATACACAATATAGTAAATGATTTGTGGCAACTATAAAACACTGTCTATTGGTACTGAACAATTTCAACAATAACAACAACAAATATATATGTATATATATATTCATCATAAAAAACCCCATCTTCCCTAATCCTGCCAAAATAATTCCCATCAAGTCACACCCACTACCCCAACGTGAAAGCACCATCCTCCATTACCTTTCCCTGAAGGACTTGGAAGAGAAGGCCCCATGTCCCTGCTTGTGAAGATAGCCTCCCTTGTCTGGGTCATGCATGGTACCGCCAATCTTGTGCTCGTGGTCCTGAGGCTTGAACTTGCTGATGGCCACGTGCAAGACGTCCACCCACGCCTGACAGTCGTCTGCCGAGTCTGAGTAGAACTGGAACACTCTATTGATCACCACCAAGTCAAATCTGTACTGCTTTTCTGCCTCCTACACAAAGAAGGGGAAATTGATATACATTAGCAGTTTTAATAACCTTGCAAGACACCTACCAGTCTTTGTGTGTATGTGTGCGCATGTGTGCATGAGGGTACTACTCATTAGCAACCAGACTGATTATTTTCAACCACATACAAACAAACAAATTATTGCTTTTAATTTTTTTTTCTGAAACAGAAAATTCAACTGTACATACATTACATGCTTTCTTTTTTCAGTTGTGGGTTATTCTTCAGTGCACTCAAAATAGTTATAAGCAACACAAATAGTTTTTCATATATTTTCAATAAACAGTGACTGAATTTTCACAAATTCAATTGGAGCAGTCTTGAAAAGCACTTCCAAGTAAGTTTGACACAATATCAGTCAGTATCTTCATCCCCCCCCCCCCCTTCTGTCTTCTGTATATACGCTGGCAGTTCACAGCACAATTAATAGGGGAAAAACCGCAAGCCACATATAAATATTCATACTAGATACATAAGTGTCTTTATGAGGAGAATAAACTACAATTTTTCACTGCTTAAAAATTATTAATCTTGAGGAAAAATGTTTATCTTTGTTGATACACAAAAAACAAAATAATAAAAACATCAGTCCTGATGAACTAGACGAGGAAATAACAACTTTCTAAATACATGAACTACCTTTGAGTCTCGTCATCCTTACGCCCACGCACCCCCCCCACCCACCTCCGGATAGAAATCAAGAAGCTTCAGGACCAAACAAAGCTGATAACAAGAAAGAAAGGGGTCAACAGAGAGATGGAACCTGCACATTCCTTCAGGCAAAATCCAGCCAACACAAACAAAAGAGGATACACTAATTTGAGCTCAGACCAACTTCTAAGAAGATATTATTTTGACTTATATATAAAAGTACGGAGAGACAAGACAACTAAAAAGGGTATCCTCCAGGGCAGGTCAACAAAGCTGGCCAAGAAGTAGTGGAGAAGGGAAATGTTCCAGCGATCACACAAACAAAGTGGAACTAGAGCGGCAGCTTGTAGAAAGAGACACTCTGCCCAGCTTGCCACTTAGCTTAGCTAATACAGTACCAGGCAACAGTGTCAATCTACACCAGCTGAGCTGTTCTAGGAAACACTACCCAACTAGGACGACTTTCATTAAAACCAGTTCTATCCTACACACAAAATAAAATATAGGAGTCAGCCAGCTAAACTAAGATAAAAAAAAATTACCCTCTTCTGTCTGTATCATACAAGCCCACAATTTATCCCCTAGGCTACCAGTACTTCCTGCAATAAATATCCCCCTCTACAGCAGTATGTCAGGACATCTGCTGGTACATTATTTTCCACTACCTTGGAATCTCCAGTATCCTTACAGTGACCAGCGTGCTCACTTTTACACTGCCACAATGCACCCACAATTCCCCCCCCTCTCCCCCCTCCGCTTTCACCTTCCCTTGTACCAGACTCACATCTGCCACTCTCTTCACGTCAAACATCTTCTCCAGCTCCACTGCATTCAGGAAGAGGTTGTCTTTGTCTGTCTTGTTTTTAAAATACTTCAGCTCGGATCCGTTGAAAGTCACCCATCGCTTCTGCCACGGCCGCTCGTTCCGTCGTCTATACCATAAGAAGAACAATCCATCATTTACACTGTGTTGTCATTACAAGTGTTGAACTTACCCTCCCTTCTTGTATAGGAATCCTTCCTTAGTTTGAGGCACCTGAAAAAATATATATATAATGACGGACTGAAATTGGAGTTTCTCCATACTAGAAACTATTCTGTCTACATTTGGATGATTCAAGATAGAGTTTAAGAAATGTGTACTAAACTTGGTATGACAAGAAACAAACAAGGAATAATTAAATGCCTGCAAACACGATTAACATACTGAAGGTAGCCAAACAGTCACATACAAACACCCAAACCTCAGCGATGCACACCCACCAGAATATGGCGACAGGCTCAAAACAAATACATGCAATCCACTAGAACTTTAGTATCTCACAAGCAATCGGGAAGGAGGGGTGGGTGAATGGGTGCTTGTAACATTTTCATGAATGGAGGAACAGACATTTTGAATATTACATGTCTCGACCAGGTTACTGCATGGCAGACACCAGTGCTTCTCTGACTCATGGGGAGTGGTCTAATGAGCGGCCAACAAGGGGGAGTGGTCTTACAAGTGTCTAAGCACATGCCCACTCATACAAATACACAAACTTGCATATCAGTGTTAATTCAATAAAGGAACTTCAGTTTATTTAGAAATCCGCACAAGGGGAAGCCACCTGAGAGTTTGTCACCTTACACCGTCCAACGACAAGAAATCAAAATATATGTCCATCAGACCCACAAGTGCACGGTCAGGGTGTCACCACTGCCACGGCACAAACTATACACATGTCTCTCTCTCTTACCTGTGCACTCCAACACAACACAAGCAACCAAACTCTGCCCAATACAACTCTCAACAAAAACACTAAGTAACAATAAGTTCACGTCTAATTAACAGGGTGGGGAAAAATTTTTTTCATGCTCTCAAATAGGTCTAATGGACTCTCTCCATTGTGGGAGACCATTGTGGGAGATCTTAGTTCCTCGGCTCACTAACACAGAGTGCCTGGGCACATGTAGGAAACATGGTGTGCAAACCTCTCCCACAGAGATTGATACTAGTATCGAGCACAAGAGAGAAACCCAATCATCAATCATTATATAACCCTCTCCTATTCATTAACCAATTACTGGCCAAATATGCAAAAATACGTCGGCTTGCGGCACCGTGGCTAAGTAATAATTCGCTGGTAATCGGTTAACAATAATGACAGACACAATTTAACTGCACTTTCTAAATTAAAGAGAGAAAAGAAGAAAGCAAGCAAAAAATGTAACAGCAGCCACACTCTGGGTAATGCAGCCAAATATGCATATGTAATACACTTTAAATAACCCAAACTAAAACTGGAATGGGACAATATTGCAGCAATGTCTGTAAACAAATGACCAACATGCTCACTGATGTCTCTCCTTCCACCAGACGACTACCAGTGCCAGCTCAGTCTGCCAGCAAACCAACAAAACCAGCAACTTCCAACGTGTAACTACAACTATTAGCACCAGCAAAAAATACACGCCTATACTTATTTGCTAGCTATAAAAGGAAAGAAAAAAAAAGGGAATAAAAGTAACAACAACAATTAGCATCAAACCTAAATAAAAGGCAATGTAGGTTAACAGTGGACGTTTATCATTAATGTCTTGGATACTACAAGTTTACACCAAGCATACACATACTTATATACATACTACTGTACGTTGAAAATACAAACCTTTAGCTACACCCATCGACTACAGAAATTCAGAAGTGTAAGGCCCACTTCTTTTACACACACACACACCACACACACACACTCCTCATTCAACCTTGGACATATCGGCAGCCTTGATTCTGCGAGGACTTGGCAGGATCGGGCAGTACGAGGGGTGTCTGGTCAGCTGCTGATAGAGCAAGGCGGAGTCCAGCATGGAGGAAGACGAAGAGAGAGTGGAAGTGGCTGAGAGAGGCGTGGTGCGAGGGCTCAGGGCAGAAGTAGAGCACAGAGAGACAGAATCGCAAGAGAGGGAAGAGATGCTATCTGTCCTGATCATGTACGAGGAGGGAGAAGGAGGAGGGCAGGGCTGGTACAGATCTATGGCCTGGAGAGACAGGAGCTCCAGCTTCCTGCTGTTGCTTTCTAATCTAGAACAAGAGGCAGAAGAAAGGCTGGTGCTGTTGTTCCGGTGACTGGAGCTGCTCCCTGCGCTGCCATGGTAGCCATTGACAGTCAAGCTCATGCCCAGAGCTGACACTGGTGGGTCTGCAACTAGCCTAAGAGCCTCCATGAATAGCAGATGTAGGAAAAGCAGGCAGTTGAGAGGGGGATAACACTCACTCCAGCAAAGAATTAATAACAGACAAACAGTAATTATTCTACTAGCTGTAGCTTCTACAGTATAAGAAATAGTGACTAGCTAGCTAGATACACTGAAGCCACTAAATAGAGCCCAGCTACAGAGTCCAGCTACTACCATGGCAAGACATAAAGAGTTGGACTTCAAACTGCTGGCTGCCTGCAGTACTAACTGCCTACACCAAACATTGAGCTCACTTCAATTGACTACTACTACTAGCCGCACCTACAGGATGCTGTATTTTCTGGGCTTCCTCACAAAGGAAGTGGTCAATTAACAGCAGCCAATGGACCTTTGGGGCCTATCAAAACACCACAGTAGTGCTCTTACAACAACCACACCTTACCTGGTATACATAACAAGACTTGATTTAAAATGGATCCAACGAATGGCGTCTACTCACACTTTGCTTTGCATTTATCAAACTTTGAAATAATTACTTATATTAGAGTTTATAGCCGCTGTTTTTCTGCAAAAATAGTTTAGACCAACATTTCAACTCTGTGTTATACTCAGTGCTCTCTGCCACTACATCTGCCAATTCTTGTTCCGAAGCCATCATTGATGCAATCTGACAAGCTATAAATTTATTTAACCTGGGGGCAAACACTGCCCTGTAACACATTAGTAGTAACTTAGCTAGAGTGAGATGTGGGATTATCATATTATAATAACCAGCCACATAATTGAATCTGTCACTGGCCGTCCAGCAAGTTAGCGAGCTTCACGAAGCCAATGAGAGCCACTTTGCCCTGGTGATGGTGACACATCATGGCTTCAGCCATGCTGTATGCCACTCTCGTAAGGTTCAATAAAATTAGACAATGAACTGGTTACTGTCACAAGAGCCTTTACAAACAATTGCCCTGTCTGTTGCCCACTCAAACTAACAAAAATAAAAAAGCAAAGGCAACCGAGGAAGCGTTAAAGATCATCATCACCGTGCTCCTGTTCTCACAGACACACATACATAGTGTCTACTTCCTATACTATATCACACATAGGCTCTGAATAGCAACTTCAGAATTGCCTTTCACACTCTAAAAACTTCCTGTTAAGGGAGTGGGAACCATTGCTAGTAAAATTAAATTACTGCACACGAAGCAGATGGATTTTAATACATTATATATTTGGTAGCAGCTTTAAATATTTGCTTCCCAATCCATACTGTAGTTTAAATAAGTTCATTGATTTCAGATGATTATAATTATAATTCATAATAGTTTAAATAAGTTCATTCAGATGATTATAATTATAATTCAGGCAACACGAGAGATTTGTTTGATTGATCGATCCACAAATGACTCTCCATATAATATACAAATAAGCAACAATCCAACTAGCACTGAACTAACTAATCATAATGTATTTACATCATTTACAGTAAGTATATCATCGTGATTCAGACAAAGTGCTGGAATGAAACAAACATTAATATCATGCCCTATCTCAAACCTTCTCTAACGATATGTCTGTACAGCACGCACTTTCTGACCAATGTGCTGCCAGAAGCTATAACTGAACCTATTTCAGTATTTTTGGTGACTCCTTATCAATACAGCTTCATTTCATTCCACCAACTGTCTATGAATAAGCTCTCATCCACAATGTCCCCTTACCAAACACACTACAAGCACACCTTTCCTATAGAAACTTACATTACTCAGAGAACCCAGTCTTCCTGACACTCCTGGAAGAAGCTAAAATAACATAAATATTAGATTGAATACTAATTGTAACATATATTATCACATTAATTTAAACATAAAAAACAAACGCAAAAGATTCATTAGTAGCACAATATCATTGTTCTATTCAGAGAAGGGAAATAAGGCACTTTACAAGCCCACCCTATCTATATAATAATACGCTTGTGTGTCAGTAACGACGACAACGACGACGGTGTGTATTCATGAATAATTCATGAGCTTAGTACGATTTGGTAATGTATCGTCACTTTACCGTAGGTAACGTGTCGTCACATTCATTAGAACGTGCTGGTTATTTCTAAAAAGCGGGTGCAATAGAGACAATGGAAGGCGGCGTAGGTGTCAAAAAGGAAGGCGAAAGTACGGAAGAGAAGGTAAAAGGCGATTAATTGTAACTGAAAAGCGGATGGAATTGGCGAGGTAAGGCGGTGTAGGTTTAAAATGGAAGGGAAGAGAAGGCAAAAAAGGCAAGCGATTAATTATAACTAAAAAGCGGGTGGAATCGACGAGTAAAGGCTGGGGTTAGTTTTCAAAAGAAAGGCTAAAGTGCGAAATAGAAGACAAAAGTTTCTCAAAGTAGGAAAGAAATGCAGGAGAGATAGACAAAGGAAAAGGGGGCGCCATGACTCAAAAAGAGGAGCTGAAGATAGGAGTGGTGGGATAGAAGAAAAGCTCAGATAGTTCAGAAAAAAAGAGAGCAGGAGAGGGAAACTTATGTAACCTTAACCAATGGTAGAGAATGATAACTGAGCAGGATAACTTGTGCTACTGCATTCTTACTTTACAATACGTCAAGCGCCACTATGTGGCGGGGTATTTGCTAGTATCCTTATATTATATATACATTTACATATAATACGTACATATGTATTAGAAGTCATAAATAGTCACTCATACAAATTTTACAAAGATATTAGTTCAAGGTTTTCATTTTCTTTCCATCCATCAGTTATGTAGCACCAGCTACAAGTCAGGAGATTGGGGAGAAAGAGTGGTCAAAGGAGAGAGTTTACTTCTCTGGTAGGAGTGCTGCTGGTGAGCGTGTGCAGTACTTATCAGCCACTGTATGTACATGTTCTCATGTTGTAC
>WLWI01002604.1_pt1 | contig 15567 bp, 5 predicted proteins | sample 6701501 | NCBI WGS metagenome assembly WLWI01 (sample SAMN12718690, study PRJNA515312) | sponge metagenome | isolation source: marine sponge | host: Mycale hentscheli | place: New Zealand: South Island, Marlborough, Capsize Point | collected 2014-11-01
TTATTACCACAGCTTATTATCTCGCAATTACTCATTTATTCATACACTTTACAAAGTAGTTACTATTAGTATGAGTAAAAGCACAGGTAACCGTACTATTTGGGATTAATAGTATAAGTAACGTGATTGAAATAGTATGAGGCGAAGCTGATTGATACTGGAGAATCATGGAGCTGATCAATTCCAAACTGAATGAAGTTAGCATTTACAGAAATGAAGCTCATAAATAGAAGGAGGCCAGCAACACTAATAATGATTACTAGAGAATATGTTGCTAGTTTATTCCCTGTAGGTGTAAAGAGCAGGATTAATACTAGGACAGAAAATATTAGTAAGAATAATATACTTAAATATAAGCTTCTTACTACTGTTTTATAACGACCAAACTTGATGTCTGCCAAATATCCAGCGACTGGATAGACGCAATATGATAGTGAACTGATACAGAAGAAGACTTCATAACTTAATGGACTGACTTTGTAATAAAATATAATTAAAATGCTTGTTGAAGTGAGGAAGATAGCAAAAAGTGTTAAAAATACCCACACCAAAATAACCAAAGCTGCTTTGGAAGACACACATTTGTGTGCTCTCTGATATCTTCTTTTGTGAAGAGCCCAATAATTGTAGCATGATGTAGTCATTGATACTGGTGAAGGCTGTCTACAGTTGTCGTCCAGTGATGAATAGTTGGACATGATGACCAACACAACACAGCTTGTAGTACTTGCTAGCAATATCCTTTGGCAAAAAATAATTGTTAATGCAAGTACTATTCTTTCCATAAGTGAAACGGTTTAAGTAATGTAGAAACGGGAAGTACTATGTGAGTAAATTTGGTATTTCCCCTACGAAATTTTTTCCGACGTCAGTAAGAAACAAAAACATGCATGACATTTTGAGTGTATGTGTGTGTATGTGTAATTAGTGGGTAGGTGGGCTGTAGATAGGTAAATATATTAATATGGAAGGAAGAATGAAGCACGAATAGAGCACTATGTAATTGTAGTGCAGCATTACATAGATTATAGTGGAAACCTAGTTCAATGCAATTTTCAAATCATTTTGACTCCTCACTTCTCTCAATCTATACTTAATGGGAAAAAAATACAACTTGTGTTTAAGCGTTAGTTGATAAGTCGAAATACTGATCTGGAATAACTTTCAACATGCATTGCTGTTGACAAGAGTTAGTTGTGGCAAGTTCATACAACTTCAATGGTGGGTTTGATACACACCTGCCTGGCATAGACCTAAACCTTCAGAATTTCGCATCAGTGGGTCAGAAGCATTGTGGTATCTTTTTAGAGTGCATATTTAAAGCTTTAGGTGCATAAATGATTTTAAATATTTCCTTTCACTACATATACAAGAAGTGTGTAGTAAGAGAGACAAAGTGTTAAAAATACCCACATTTGTTGTGATTTCTGATATCTTCTTTTGTGAAGAGCCCAATAATTGTAGCATGATGTAGTCATTGATACGGGTGAAGGCTGTCTACAGCTGTCCTCCAGTGATGAATAGTTGGACATGATGACCCACACAACACAGCCTGTAAAACTTGCTAGCAATATCCTTTAGAAAAAAAAATTGTTACTGCAAGTACTGTTTAGTCCATAAACGAAACGGTTTAAGTAAAGTAGAAATGAGAAGTACTATGTCAGTAAATTTGGTATTTACCCTTCAAAATTTTGCCCGTCGTAAGTGAGAAACAAAAACATGCATGACATTATGTGCATGTGTGTGTGTATGTGTAATTAGATGGATCCATTACTTTTGTGTGCAGAGGATTTTTTTAATCAAAGTTGATATTGCCCCGCCTCAATCGTACATGCACAATGGCAAATGAGACACAGCTGCATTTCATGGGCACTAATTTGTTGCAAAGCGGGGCGTGATGTTGTGGTAGATAATGTGCAACTATTCAGCTGGATTACGCCACTAAAGGTGTCCAGGCATTGCTGTGCGACGGTATCCCTAAGTTACCTTCCCAGGAATCCCACAGATAGGCTACCCCGGATTATTTACTCTTCATAAAAAACAACAACAAACAAAAAAAATAATTCGTTTTACAACAACCAAACTTGACGTCTGTCAAATATCCAGCAACTGGATAGATGCAATATGATAGTGAACTAATATAAAAGTAGACTTCATAACTTAATGGACTGATTTTGTTAAAAAATATAATAACAAAGCTTGTTGAAGTGAGCGCGAAAGATAAAAATGTTAAAAATAGCCACACCAAGATATTCAAAGCTGCTTTGGAAGACACACATTTGTGTGCTCTCTGATATCTTCTTTTGTGAAGAGCCCAATAATTGTAGCATGATGTAGTCAGTGATACTGGTGAAGGCTGTCTACAGCTGTCCTCCAGTGATGAATAGTTGGACATGACGACCCACACAACACAGCCTGTAAAACTTGCTAGCAATATCCTTTGGCAAAAAATAATTGTTAATGCAAGTACTACTCTTAGTCCATAAGCAAAACGGTTTAAGTAGAGTAGAAACGGGAAGTGCTATGTGAGTACATTTGGTATTTCCTCATTGAATTTTTTTCTGATGTCAGTGAGAAACAAAAACATGCATGACACTATGTGCATGTGTGTGTATGTGTAATTAGTGGGTAGGTGGGTTGTAGATAGGTAGATATTAATATGAAAGGAAGAATGAAACACGAATAAAGCACTATATAATTGCAGTGTAGAGCATCACACAGATTACAGTGGAAATGTAGTTCAATGCAATTTTGAAATCATGTTGGCTCCTCACTTCTCTGAATCTTTAGTTTATGGGGAAAAAATACAACTATTGTGTTTAAGCGTTAGTTGACAATTCGAAATACTGTGTTTTATTGATCTGGAATAACTTTCAACATGCATTGTTGTTGACAAGAGTTAGTTGTGGCAAATTCATACAATTTCAATGGTGGGTTTAATACACACCTGCCTGGCATAGACCTAAACCTTCAGAATTTCACGTCAGTGAGTCAGAAGCATTGTGGGACTTTTTTAAAGTGCATTTTAAAGCTTTTTGGTGCATAAATGTAGGGTAACTGCGGTGGATATTTTTTTCCCCTGAAAATACCATGAAAAGTATTCTCATATTGTGTATAAACATGGCCACAAATCATATAACTCAAAGGGAGTGGTTGCTTCACAGTGGTACCATTCTTTACAGCTATTTTGCTTCCTTGAAATTTACTTCCTGTTGTGGGAGGGCCCTCACAGCGAAAGGGGGTTTTCTGTCCAGGCTTTTACGGCTTGAAACATGAATTCTGACAGTACAAAGAGTGATCCTGGTAGCCACAGTGGTAATGGAGTAATTTCAGCAGCCGTAGCTGTTCAGAAACCTTGAGTTGGAGCTTAAATCACCCTTTTTTTTAATCTGGAAGAACTTGTGGTCATGAAGTTTATTTAAGCATGAACCAGCAGACAAAAGCAGCATATTTCAAGATAGTAATTCTGATAAAGGTGCTTTATCTAGGAATCACAAAAGCTACCACAAAATAATTTCTGTCTTGACTCTAACTGTTAGTCCATTTAGAGGAGTTGACTTGGCAATTGTGCAATAATGCTCACTGAAACAGAATGTATTTGCTTTGCAGAGATTTCTCAGACATCAGATACAGCATCAGCAGATGAAGATGCAAGTATAACTATTTATCCTGGGTGCCAAGGAAGCTTTCAGCTATGTGTAGGTACTAGCTTTTAAGGGTAATGGCCCCTATTGTCACACTGTAATCACATGAGCTAATAATTTAATTCTTGCAGTTCGCAGCTTGCTGAAAGTAGAGTTTTGCGTTGAATCATATATCGTTTAAAGGTACCATTTTCATTGTTCAAGTTATATTGATCAATGATACCTGATTAGGATAGCCAACGAATATTCTTTTGGTCTGAGGTTATAATCATAGCTATCCAGTGTATAGTAGTGCTGAGGGTTCGCACCTTTGGTGTTTATTTTTTAAACCATTTACACTGTAGTTACACATTATTGCTCATTCACTATCTCTGTATTTCAGGATTGGCTTTGTGGGTCTGCGCAGCTCGCCTCAGCGCTCTTTCACTTAGTTCGACAGGCAAGCCACACAGGGTCGCTTTTCCAGACCCACAGGCTTCCTCTAGAATTTTGTTTCCAACCTATGGCTCCTCCCAATCTGTTGAAAAAACAACAACAACAACAACGTACAATAATGAGTAGAACTTAGTGCCAAAGAATGACATAGTCTCCAACAGAAACTACTCGAACTGTACGTTTTCAAGGTTAGAGTTGCACGCATATGCACTTACAGATACTATTTCACTTAGCTACCGTGGTATTTCACAGGAATTTCCGTGCTATTTCTCTTACATACGTGCTATTTCACTTTCCCATGCGATTTCAATGGAACAGCAATTCTTCCCATACTTTTTTGAATGGGCAATTATTAAACAAGAAAACCATTGTTATTGTTTAAGCGGCTTATAATGCAGTTATGAGAGATTAAAGTCTAACCATTCTATTGAAGAATACAGGTAACTACTAATTCTTTATGGGTGATCAAAAGTCAGGTGAATTAATATAGACTAGCAAATAACCCGTCACACAGTGGAGCTTGACCTACTAACTTTTTTTTTTTTGCAAATTAAGGATGCACCAGCATAAGGTATTCTTATCCATTGTTGCTATCCTCTACAGAATTAGTTAGATCAGTTTCTCTTTTCTGCTCTCTTTCTTTTTGAACTATCAGCTTCTTTCATCCCCATTCTTAAGCTTAGTTTCTCTTATGCTAACTTTATTCAGTTAGGAATGGACTAGCTCCATGATTTCTCAAGAGGGCCATCAAAGTTTGTTTATACAAATTCTGAAGGTGTAAGCCATACCAGGTGTGCAAGCCTCCATGACTGAGTTGTGAGTGGAATCATTTATTTGTGAACTAAATTCTATTTGTATGCCACAAAAAATATCTGAAATATTACCTTTCGATAGTTGAAAAACAAAATACACAGAAAATTGTAAAACTGTTAACTGTATTTTGCTTCATTGGAAACAATGATATTAAAAAATGAGTTGACCACCTAAAGTGCGAATTCTCAGCGCAACCCAACAATATATGTTGAAAGTTATTACAAATCCTAACCAAAACACTTTAAATAGTCAACCGAAAACTTGTTTTTTCTCCCTCCAACCTAAAAATTCAGAGTATTTTGGCGAGTAAACACAGTAATGATTAAGAACTGCAATAGACCATATCTCTACAATGACTATGTAGGGCTCTGCTCTACAACTATAACAGTTTTTTGCTTCCTTTAATATTAATGTTTATTTGTCTACCTATACCCATTTACCTACACACCCTTCGCTTGCCTATTATGGTTTCTACTTTCTACTCATCCATCAGTGACACACACACACACACACATACTTATTATCATTGTCTTTCTTAATGCCACCACCTTGTTCAGCTCAAAATTTAAAGGAAATTCCACTTTAGAATGTACTCATCATGTGCTAATTTCTGTTTCTGTTTCTACATAACTTAAACCATTCGGTGTACAGAGTTAGAATAGATATACCACTAATAACCTCTTCGGCAAGAAGTCAAAACATTGGGCTAAGTTTAATTAACATATATTGGCTGTTTAAAATGAGAAAATTTGCTATTAATATTATTATATTATATTATTTCTGAATCATTGAAAAAATATATTAAAACATACTACTGTTGATTATTGTAATTAGAGTATGGCACAAATTGTATAGCTAAAACAACACTCGCCTAATACACTCAAGCATGAAACTAGTCTAACATTAAAGTTTATTCAAGCAGTTTTCAGTTATTCTTTATTGTTCATGTCCTTCTTAGAGTAGTACTCCTCAGCATAACGATACACTGGACATATTTCATCTCTTTTCCTAGGCTGATATTTTCTGGCAAAATACACATACAGGAGAAGACTGGCAGCAGCGAGACTGATGCAAATGAGGTAATAAAGCAGTCCACAGCTGAGATGTGGAATATTAATTTGGAAAAAATGGACATTAAAACTTTAAAAAATGTTTTAAATGCTCCCTTCATTGCAAATGAAAGACCTATAAGAAATCCTTTCATTGAATTCGGACTCTGAGAACAGATGAACTCATAATATGCTATTTGAAATAGAAGAATTGAAAGAGAATACAAGCACTTTGGAAAAAAAGTGGCATAATAGTGATAAGCTGAGTTGCCATTATCTACAGAAAAGTGTGATGTAATCAGTATTGTAGAATACTTACAATTTATATCTGCACATTTAAGATTAAATTCAGTCTCGAAAATCAAAGCAGTAGATACCATAGCTAATGTCAAGACAAATGTTCCCAAGCCAATGCGTTTGAGCATACTTGGAAGGTAGAAGTAAACAAAAGGACGGATTAGCAAGACGTATAAAGGTATTATAACAACAACTAGTAACCTTGATACTACGCCATTAAGAACATTGACAGCACCATTCATTTGGAGGTCAATAAAGTATGATTGATGTTCCATCATATATATCAATGTCATTACAGGACCCAACACAACCAAAAATTTTAATATGCCATAGAAGACCTTGACGTCTTCAACTTCCTCTGTTGAAAATGGTCCACCATATTTGGTCTTGCCCAAATCCAGCCCTGAGGGCACATCATCTTCGCAAAATGTAAAGGCACTGCGACGAATGGGAACTTTGTGGCGGTGAGTAAATTTTGTCAATTTACAGATCAAACGATATGGATTAGGTCTTGCATGATCGATAAGAAACCAGTTCTCCCTCCTTTTAGCAACTACTACAGACAGCAGCAGTAATGTTATGACTGGAATGAATGAAACAATAAAGTATTGTAGTCTATTGTAGGTTAATAAAGTACTTGTAACTTGTATTGAAGATGAAACTAGTCGAGAAATCCATATATACCAATATATAAACAAACTTTGGTGGCCCTCTGGAGAATCATGGAGCTGATCTATTCCAAACTGAATGAAGTTTGCCTGAACAGAAATTAAGCTTATCAGTAAAAGTAGACCAGCAACACTAATAATGACTACTAGCAAATACGTTACTAGTTTATTCCCTGTAGGTGCGAAAAACAGGAGTATTATTAGGAGTGAAAATATTAGTAGGAATAATATATTTAAATATAAGCTTCTTAGTACAGTTTTATAACGACCGAACGTGATGTCTGCCAAATATCCAGCGACTGGATAGATGCAATATGATAGTGAACTAATATAGGAGTAGACTTCAAAACTTAAAAAATATAACAACAAAGCTTGTTGAAGTGAGCGAGAAAGATAAAAATGTTAAAAATACCCACACCAAGATAATCAAAGCTGCTTTAGAAGACACACATTTGTGTGCTCTCTGATATCTTCTTTTGTGAAAAGCCCAATAATTGTAGCATGATGTAATCATTGATACTGGTGAAGGCTGTCTACAGCTGTCCTCCAGTGATGAATAGTTGGACATGATGACCAACACAACGCAGCCTGTAAAACTTGCTAGCAATATCCTTTGGCAAAAAATAATGGTTAAAGCAAGTACTATTCTTAGTCCATAAGTGAAACGGTTTAAGTAAAGTAGAAACGGGAAGTACTATGTGAGTAAATTTGGTATTTCTCCTTCGAAAAATTTCCCGATGTAAGTAAGAAACATAAACATGCACGGCATTGTGAGTGTATATGTGGGTATGTGTAATTAGTGGGTAGGTAAGTTGTAGATATGTAGATATATTAATAAGAAAGGAAGATTGAAACACCAATAGAGCAATATATAATTGCAGTGCAGCATTACATAGATTATAGTGGATATGTAGTCCAATGCAATTTGGAAATCATGTTGACTCCTCACTTCTCTGAATCTTTAGTTTATGGGGAAAAAATACAACTATTGTGTTTAAGCTTTTAGTTGACAATTCGAAACATTGGGTTTTATTGATCTGGAATAACTTTCAACATGTATTGTTGTTGACAAAAGTTACTTGTTTCAAGTTCGTACAACTCAATGGTGGGTTTGATACACACCTGCCTGGCATAGACCTAAACATTCAGAAATTCATCTTGTTGGTTTGTCTGTCATGCTCTGATTTTGGAGATTATTGACAATTAACTGTTGATTTATGTTTGAACTTACTCAGAATGGCTATTTATGACCATTCATTGTGCTACTTTTCTGAAGTTCGGGCTGATTTTGGAGAAAACGTGAAGCTTTCAGCTACGCGTAGGTATTAGCTTTTGTGGGTAACGCCCCCATTGTCACGTTGTAATCACGTGAGCTAATAATTTAATTCATGTGGTCTGCAACTTGCTGAAAGTAGTGTTGCGTTAAAGTATATATATACACGGGTGAGTGTTTCTTCCTGTTTACCTGTTTAGTATGAAACAATGTTTACATGTACCATTTTCATTGCTTCAGCTATATGGATCCAGGATACCTGATTAGAATAGCCAATAAAATACTCTTTTGGTCAGAGATTATAATAATAGCCAGCTAGTGCATATTAGCGCTGAAGGTTCACACCTTTGTTCTTCATTTTTTTTAATCATTTGCACTGTAGCTACACTGTATCATTCACTCACTATCTCTGTACTTCAGGATTAGTTTCCTCTGGAATTTTGTTTCCAGCCTATGGCTCCTCTTCAATTAGAAACTACTCGAATTGTACGTTTCCAAGGCTAGAGCTTCACACATACACACTTACCTGTACTATTTCACTTAGCTACTGTGGTATTTCACTTAATCTCTGTGCCATTTCTATTACTTACGTGCTATTTCATTTCCCCATGCGATTTCAATGGAACAGAAATTTTTCATAATACATTTTTGAATGAACAATTATTATACAAGAATACCACTGCTATTGTTTAAGCTGCTTATCATGCAGTTATTAGTGATTCAAGTTTTATCATTCTATTGAAGAATACAGGTAACTACTGATTTTTCTTTCTGCTCAAACGTTGGGTGAATTAATTATACTATCAAATACCTTGACCTACTAATTTTTTTTTTTTTTTTTTTTTTTGCAAATTAAGGATGCACCAGCAGGTATTCTTATCCATTGTTATTATCCTCTACTGGATTAGTTAGATCAGTTTCTCTTTCCTGCCCTCTTTCTTCCTGAACTATCAGCTTCTTTCATCCCCATTCCTAAGCTTAGTTTCTCTTATGCTAACTTTATTCAGTTAGGAATGGACGAGCTCCATGATTCTCCAGAGGGCCACCAAAGTCTGTTTATACAAATTCTGATGGTGTAATTCATACCAGGTGTGTATCAAGTTTCCACCATTGAGTTGTGAGTGGAATCATTTATTTGTGGAACTCAATTCTATTTGTATGCCACTGAAATATCTGAAATATTGCCTTTCTATAGTCAATAAACAAAGTACACAGAAAATTGCAAAACTGTTAATCTAATAGTCTCTTGCTTCACTGGAAAATAATGATATTAAAAAAATAAGTTGACCACCTACAAGTGTGAACTCTCAGCACAACCAACAATCCATGTTGAAAGTTATTACAAATCATAACCAAAACACTTTAAATTAGCCAACTGAAAATTAGTTTTTCACCACTATAACCTAAAAATTCAGAATACTTTGTGGGCATATCTCTACAATGACCATGTGGGGCTCTGCTCTATAACTATATCATTGTTTTTAGTTTCCGTTAATATATAGTACTAATTACATGAGTCAGAGTGTGATAAGGTGAAATATTCCATGAGCAGGCTAATTTATTTTCACACGACAGAGGCAAGTGAAAATAAAGCCTGAGAGTGAAATATCTAGCCATAATACTCTGTTTAGTGTAATAAATGGTTTATTCCACACTAGATATCTTCACTACTGTAGTTAATACTAGGACTGGTAACTCACTGGGTAAAGTTGGTTGTAGGGGCTCCCCATTCCCTCAACTGATATTTTAGAAGCTGCTCTAACCAGGTTTAGTAGGCTACACCGGGGAAGACAGTCATAAAAAACATGATGAGTGGCTAGTTTGGCTGGTTGCTATAACTACTACAGTAATGAGCTTGCGCAGTACAGCGTGAAATAACAACGTGAAATATCGTGAGTTATTTCACGGGTCATGTACCTAAAGATATCATTGTGAAGATATCTAGAGTAGAATAATAATGTTTATTTGTCTACCTATCTACATATCTACCCTTTTACCTGCACATCCTTCACTTGCCTATTATTGCTTCTACTTTCTACTCATCCATCAATGACACACACACAAACATACATAAATGTACATTACCATACTTTACCGTCTCTCTCAATGCCACCAGATTGTTCAGCTCGAAATTTAAAGGAAATTCCACTTTAAAATGTACTCATCATGTGCTAATTTCTGTTTCTGTTTCTACATAACTTAAACCTTTTGATAACAGAGTTAGAATAGATATACCACTAATAGCCTCTTAGGCAAGAAGTTGAAACATTGGGCTAAGTTAGAATTAACATAATTGGTTGTTTAGAACGAGAAAAATTTGCTATTATATTATAATTATTTCAGTCAAGAATGACTGAATTATAGTAGGAATACATTCAGATATACTACTGTTGGTTATTGTAATTAGAGTCCAGTACAAATTGTATAGCTAACACAACACTCGCCTAATATACACGAACATGAAACTAGTCTAACATTCAAGTCTATTCAAACAGATTTCAGTTATTCTTTATTGTTCATATCCTCCTTAGAGTAGTACTCCTCAGCATAACGATACACTGGACATATTTCATCTCTTTTCCTAGGCTGATATTTTCTGGCAAAATACACATACAGGAGAAGACTGGCTGCAGTGAGACTGATGCAAATGAGGTAATAAACCAGTCCACAGCTGAGATGTGGAGTACTGAATTGAATACGCAAAAAAATAGCTAGCAAAATGCTAAAAATAACTAGGAATGCTCCTTTGATTGCAAACGAAAGACCTATAAGAAATCCTTTCATTGAATTCGGACTCTGAGAACAGATGAACTCATTGTACGCAATTTGAAATAGAAGAATTGACAGAGAATACAAGCACTTTGGAAAAAAAGTGGCATAATAGTGATAAGCTGAGTTGCCATTATCTACAGAAAAGTTTGATGTAATCACTATTTTTGTATAGTCACAATAAATATCAGCACGTTTAAGATTAAATTCAGTCTCGAAAATCAAAGCAGTGGATACCATAGCTAATGTCAAGACAAATACTCCAAAGCCAATGCGTTTAAGCATACTTGGAAGGTAGAAGTAAATAAAAGGACGGATTAGCCAGATGTATATAGGTATTATAACTACAACTAGTAACTCTGACACTACATTATTAAGATCATTGGCAGCATCATTCATTTGGAGGTCAATAAAAAAGATTGATATTTCATCAAATATATCAATGACATTACAGGACTCAACGCTACCAAAATTTTTAATATACCATAGAAAACCTTGACATCTTCGACTTCCTCTGTTGAAAATGGTCCACCATATTTGGTCTTGCCCAAATCCAGCCCTGAGGGCACATCATCTTCGCAAAATGTAAAGGCACTGCGCCGTATGGGAACTTTGTGGCGGTGAACAAATTTTGTCAATTTATAGACCAAACGATATGGATTAGCTCTTGCATGATCGATAAGAAACCAGTTCTCCCTCTTTTTAGCAACTACTACAGACAGCAGCAGTAATATTATGACTGGAATGAAGGAAACAATAAAGTATTGTAGTTTATTGTAGGTTAATAAGGTTCTTGCAACTTGTATGGAAGATGAAACTAGTTGATAAATCCATATATACCAATGTATAAACAAACTTTGGTGGCCCTCTGGAGAATCATGGAGCTGATCCATTCCAAACTGAATGAAGTTAGCATTTACAGAAATGAAGCTCACAAGTACAAGCAGACCAGCAACACTAATAATAATTACTAGAAAATATGTTGCTAGTTTATTCCCTGTAGGTGTAAAAAGCAGGATTAATACTAGGACAGAAAATATTAGTAAGAATAATATACTTAAATATAAGCTTCTTATTACTGTTATATAACGACCAAACTTGACGTCTGCCAAATATCCAGCGACTGGATAGATGCAATATGATAGTGAACTGATACAGAAGAAGACTTCATAACTTAATTGACTGACTTTGTAATAAAATATAATTAAAAAGCTTGTTAAAGTGAGGAAGATAGCAAAAAGTGTTAAAAATACCCACACCAAAATAATCAAAGCTGCTTTAGAAGACACACATTTGTGGGCTCTCTGATATCTTCTTTTGTGAAGAGCCCAATAATTGTAGCATGATGTAGTCATTGATACTGGTGAAGGCTGTGTACAGCTGTCCTCCAGTGATGAATAGTTGGACATGATGACCCACACAGCACAGCTTGTAGTACTTGCTCTCAATATCCTCCTTTGGCAAAAAATAATTGTTAAAGCAAGTACTATTCTTAGTCCATAAGCGAAACGGTTTAAGTAATGTAGAAACAGGAAGTACTATGTGATTAAATTTGGTATTTCCCCTTCGAAATTTTTCCCGACGTCAGTGAGAAACAAAAACATTCACGACATTATGAGTGTATGTGTGTAGGTGTAATTAGTGGGTTGGTGGGTTGTAGATATGTAGATATATTAATATGAAAGGAAGAATGAAGCACGAATAGAGCACTATATAATTGCAGTGCAGCATTACATAGATTATAGTGGAAATGTAGTCCAATGCAATTTTCATATCATTTTGACTCCTCACTTCTCTGAATCTTTAGTTTATGGGAAAAATACAACTATTGTGTTTAAGCTTTTAGTTGATAATTTGAAACATTTGGTTTTATTGATCTGGAATAACTTTCAACATGTATAGTTGCTGACAAAAGTTAGTTGTTGCAAGTTCATACAACTCAATGGTGTGTTTGATACACACCTGCCTGGCAGAGACCTAAACCTTCAGAACTTCACATCAGTGAGTCAGAAGCATTGTGGTACCTTTTCAGAGTGCATTTTTAAAGCTTTAGGTGTATAAATAATATTAAATATTCCTTTTCACTACATATACAATAAGTGAGTAAGAGAGACGAAGTGTTAAAAATACTCACATTTTTTTTGCTCTCTGATATCTTCTTTTGTGAAGAGACCAATAATTGTAGCATGATGTAGTCAGTGATAATGGTGAAGGCTGTCTACAGCTGTCCTCCAGTGATGAATAGTTGGACATGATGACCAACACAAGACAGCCTGTAAAACTTGCTAGCAATATCCTTTGGAAAAAAAAAATTGTTAATGCAAATACTGTATACTTAGTCCATAAACGAAACGGTTTAAGTAAAGTAGAAATGAGAAGTATTATGTCAGTAAATTTGGTATTTCCCCTTCAAAATTGTTGCCCTTCGTAAGCGAGAAACAAAAACATGCATGAGATTATTTATGTATGTATGTGTAATTAGTGGGTAGGGGGGTTGTAGATAGATATTAATATGAAAGGAAGAATGAAGCACGAATAGAGCACTATATTAATTGCAGTGCAGCATTACATAGATTATAGTAGAAATGTAGTTCAATGCAATTTTCAAATCATGTTGACTCCTCACTTCTCTGAATCTTTAGTTTATGGGAAAAAAATACAACTATTGTGCTTAAGCTTTTAGTTGACAATTCGAAACATTGGGTTTTATTGATCTGCAATAACTTTCAACATGCATTGTTGCTGACAAAAGTTAGTTGCTTAAGTTCATACAACTCAATGGTGAGTTTAATACACACTTGCCTGGCATAGACCTAAACCTTCAGAATTTCATATCAGTGAGTCAGAAGCATTGTGGGACCTTTTTAGAGTGCATTTTAAAGCTTTTGGTGCATAAATGTAGGGTAACTGTGGTGGAAAATTTTTTCCTGCAAATACCACGAAAAGTATTCTCATATTGTGTATAAACATGGCCCCAAATCATATAACTCAAAAGTGAGTGGTTGCTTCACAGTGGTACCATTCTTTACAGCTATTTTGCTTCCTTGAAATTTACTTCCTGTTGTGGGAGGGTCCTCACAATGACGCGAAAGGGGGTCATCTGTCCAGGCTTTTTCGGCTTGAACTATGAATTCTGACAGCACAAAGAGTGATCCTGGTAGCCACAGTGGTAATGGAGTATTTCCAGCAGCCGTAGCTGTTCAGAAACCTTGAGTTGGATCTTAAATCACCTTTTTTTTAATCTGGAAGAACTTGTGATCATGAAGTTTAGTTAAGCATGAACCAGCAGACAAAAGCAGCATATTTCAAGCTAGTGATTCTGATAAAGGTGCTTTATCTAGGATTCAGGAAAGCTACCACAAAATAATTTCTGACTAGACTCTAACTGTTAGTCCATTTAGAGGAGTTGACTTGGCAATTGTGCAATAATGCTCACTGAAACAGAATGTATTTGCTTTGCAGAGATTTCCCAGACATCAGATACAGCATCAACAGATGAAGTTGCAAGTATAACTATTCATCCTGGGTGCCAAGGAAGCTTTCAGCTATGTGTAGGTACTAGCTTTTATGGGTAATGGCCCCTATTGTTACACCGTAATCACATGAGCTAATAGTTTAATTCTTGCAGTTCGCAGCTTGCTGAAAGCAGAGCTTTGCGTTGAAGCATATATATATATTATATACACCGGTGAGTGTTTCTGCCAGTTTATTTGTTTAGTATGTCTCACTGAGATATCGTTTAAAGGTACCGTTTTCATTGTTCAAGTTATATTATCAATAATACCTGATTAGGATAGCCAATGAATATTCTTTTGGTCTGAGATTATAATTATAGCTATCCAGTGTATAGTAGTGCTGAGGGTTCGCACCTTTGGTGCTTTATTTTTTAAACCATTTGCACTGTAGTTACACATTATTGTTCATTCAGTATCTCTGTATTTCAGGATTGGCTTCCTCTAGAATTTTGTTTCCATCCTATGGCTACTCCCAATTTGTTGAAAAAAACAACAACAACAACAACGTATAATATGAATAGAACTTTGTGCCAAAGATGACATAGTCTCCAACAGAAACTACTCGAACTGTACGTTTTCAAGGCTAGAGTTGCACACATACGCACTTACCGATACTATTTCACTTAGTTACCGTGGTATTTCACTGAGTTTCCATGCTATTTCTCTTACATACGCGCTATTTCACTTTCCCATGCAATTTCAATGGAACAGCGATTTTTCCCATACGTTTTTGAATGGGCAACTATTAAACAAGAAAACCATTGTTATTGTTTGAGCGGCTTATAATGCAGTTATGAGTGATTAAAGTCTAACCATTCTATTGAAGAATACAGGTAACTACTAATTCTTTATGGGTGATCAAAAGTCAGGTGAATTAATATATACTAGCAAATAACCCGTCACACAGTGGAGCTTGACCTACTAACTTTTTTTTTTTTTTTTTGCAAATTAAGGATGCACCAGCATAAGGTATTCTTATCCATTGTTGCTATCCTCTACAGAATTAGTTACATCAGTTTCTCTTTCCTGCTCTCTTTCTTTTTGAACTATCAGCTTCTTTCATCCCCATTCTTAAGCTTAGTTTCTCTTAATGCTAACTTTATT
>WLWI01002605.1_pt1 | contig 15557 bp, 15 predicted proteins | sample 6701501 | NCBI WGS metagenome assembly WLWI01 (sample SAMN12718690, study PRJNA515312) | sponge metagenome | isolation source: marine sponge | host: Mycale hentscheli | place: New Zealand: South Island, Marlborough, Capsize Point | collected 2014-11-01
CCAGCACACACCTGGGGAGCGGAAGTAGTGGAAAGTGGTAGGACAACAACAGGAAATAATAAGATTAAAACACACAAAATAAAGTGAGTTAATTATAAGTGTTACACAGTGTTCAGTGGCCTGAACAATACAGGTTGAAAATTTTTTAAGTCAAAACCTCGTTAAAAAAATCGTCTGGTCCGATTCAAATTTCAGTCTCACTCGAGTTTTGCATTGACAATATGTACCGATGAGTGTCTCTGGCCTGTTTAGCTTCTTCTCTTATGAAGACAGCATTTACACCGACCGTTTTCATTGTTCGAGCTATTTTGATACCTGATTACAATAGCCAATAAATTATTCTTTTGGTCCTGAGATGATTTTGTAATAGCTAGCTAATGCATAGTAGCGCTGAGGGTTCAGACCTTACATGCTTCAGTATTCTGCCATGAATCAGTCCAGAAAGCTTCATTGGAGCTGGTTTGTGTATCTGGCTTTATCATCATGTGATATATACACATGTATATAACATGTACATGTAGCAATCTGTAGAGTGCAAGTCACGCGAGTTGAACCAACTGCAAGATTCCAGTCACTGTGAGCGCCTCAGGCACCAGGAGAGGCTGTCCACGCTGCTCAGAGAGATGGAGGACGTGGGAGCCATTGTTGGGTCCACCATGGATGCCAGTCTGGGAAAGATGGACTCTACAACAGAGATGAGTGATGAGGACTTTACCAAGGCTAAGATACATCTCTCTAACCTCAGGTAAATGCTAAAACCAGATACTAGTCCGGTAAAAATATTGTGATTGGCATGCAATAATTTTGTTTAATTCTGTGTTTGTGACACCTCCAAAAATTGTTTTTTCCTTACCCCAGCTGAAGGAAAATCTGTGGTGGGTAAAGTATCGTTAATTGGCCAATGATACTTGTGTAAAAGAAATACCTTTACCAGATTTTCATTGAGTACTTTTTAATAGTTGCTGTTAATACAGGTGTGAGGTGAGGTCTTTAGCTGAACAGAGGGAAGAGCTGGAGGAGGCAGAGAAGGATTCCAGGGACAAGGTGCGGGCAGCCATGGGAGAACTCACCTCCTGCAGAACAAAGATAGCACAGGTGCCGACATACACTAACACACACACACACATACATACATACATAGAGCAAATTTCATATATGCAAATGCTTCTTAGTGCTTGAATTTTCTCACATTTTCTTTTTACACGTAAAGTTGGTCGTTTAACCACCGATTTAGTGCATATAATTATGAAATCCCTTTACCAAACATTAAGTGGGAGATAAGGGATAGAATCGTCTTATTCTAGCTAGTGGCATTTAGTTATATTACGTTATTGTTGTTGTTTGTTTGTGTGTGTGTGTGTGTGTGTCAGTATGAAGTCCAGAATAAGATTCTGCAGGAGACACTGCAAGACTTGGAGCTGAAAAGGTCTCACTTGGAGTCCGCAATGTCCAGTCTTCAAGAGCAGCTCGGAACTCACAAGAGCAAGATTATGATGACGGGGGAGGAGACTGCGGAAGAGGAGGGGCAATTTAATCTCGCTCATTCAGCAGCAGATGCGGCAGAAGAAGTGGAAAAGGCGGAGCTTAGGGAGGAGCTTGATCGTTTGAAGAGAGAGATATTGGACAAAGAAATGGAGATTAGGAATGTTAACCAGTACGTCAGGTAGTCAACAATTATCTGGTGGTAGAATTATTAGTTAGAGTGAATGGGAGATAAGTAATCATGCACTAGATTTGTTGCTGTTGATTTATTTAGGTTTGCTGGCAGGCAACTAATATATGTATTATATATTAGTGTTTTATCTAGATAACACTTTATTATAACTAGTTACATTAACAAAAATATATACCAGAAAGTCTCTATATAAATATCATCCCATTGCTTGACTTCCTTTCGTCCCCCTTTTACTGACATCTTCATCTTTAGGCAGCAAGAGACCCAGCAGGCCACCATGGCTGAAGTTGTTAAAGAGCTGGAGGAGATGCAGCTGCAGTATGGAGAGGAGAAAGAGCAGCTGGTGCAAGCAAAGAGGGAGGCTTTGGCCCAGCAGAGACTGCAGCACGACATTGGAGGACTGACGGAGACAGTGGTTAGTGAACATCGCTATCACTATAGCAGTTGTATGAAGTATATTGTGGAACAAGCCTTAGCCTATCAGGCACTTTGCAGGCTATAGTTCTGTAGTACCAGCTGCATGGAAATACATTACAGTAGGACCTTAGTATAAGTAACACTTAGGGACCGCAAGGTGTTCATTATAGTGAAATGTTCGTTATACTGAAAGCCATAGGAAAATACAGTACGTCTAAACAATTTATTAGGCTATTTACTTAATTGCACACGCTATTATTTTTGTGTGTGTTCGTTATACTGAGATGGTTATAGTGGCGTCCATTATAGTGAGGTTCTGCATTTTTTTCTTTGTATGTATTATATCAACATGTCTGTCAGTATGCCAATTTTTAATATCCAACTATGTGACAGTATTCCCGTTATATTCTACCTGTATAGTCCCGTGAAATGGATCGTATTAATGAACTCCGCGACCTCTACACTCGTCATGTGACGTCTCGACTAAAGAGTAAGTCTGTGGACGAAGTGTTGTTTTATTCCCGGCCCCAGGAGTGTGAGTTTCTGGAGAAGAACTTGGAGGAATTGGAGAGAGAACACAAGAAGGTATTTTTTAGATAATATTGAACTCTATTTGCCATAATAGCAAATTTTTCTCGTTCTAACTGCCAACATTGGCCGTTAGAACGAGAAAAATGTGCTATTATTATAATTATTTCAGCCAAGAATGACTGAATCATATAATTGCCATGTGTGACATCAGATGAATGCACTATTGTATTATTATTATTATGGTACTTAATTTGGCCGAGAGCTCTATATATAATATGGATGAAAACATAGATCCACCATGATACCATATGGGCTGAGAAGAGCAGGTACATAAATTGATCTATCAGTAGTAGACAAAGAGTGCAAAGAGATAAAGTTTGTCCTAATGTCCAATAAAGAAGTATATATTGCTTTCTCCCATGTACGTGATGTGTAGACTTGTGATGGTAGCTACTGCAAGGTAGAACTTGACAGTTTGCTTTTTACAGAGACATTTTGGTATGAAACTTTATTTATACGTACTTTGATTGGAAATTTTACACACGAGTGTTCACAATCTTATCACCACCAGGATCACATCCCATTTACCTGTCAATGCCATTGGTGATCTCATGTTTCAGCTGGGTCATTTTCCTTGGCATGTTTGTTGTTGTTGTTGTTGTTGATACTTTTTTAGTTTTAATTACACATGTAGTTTGTTCATTGTTTTTATTTTTTATTTCGTTTTTGTTTCTTGTAAGAGCACTCATTAGCTGGTACTGAGGTTTGCACTTCTGGTGATTTCATATGAATATTTTGGTTAAGAAAGGACCATAATACTTAACTTGTGTGTACAATCAGGAAGGAAATTGGTTGAAAACTGTCGTGTAGGTTTTCACCAATAACCATTGTAAGAGTTGTGGAAGGATGTGTATGTGGGCGTTATGATTCGCCGTGGAGATATGCTAACTAATCCTCAGCACACACTTGTCAGCCTGTTAACACCAGATCTTGAAGATGGCAGCATATCAAGCGAAGAAAAGGTCTACAACAGTGCATTATATTGTTTATTATTATTATTATTATTATTATCATCATCATCATCGTCATTATTATTAGAGTATTCTCTCTCTATCACAGGTTGTTTTTTTTTAACAATACAGAATTTAAAAATGTTTGGTTGCCACCGGGAATCGAACCCATTGATGTACAAGCACTCTGCCACTGAGCTATGACAACCAGCCGGCAGACTGACACTTCAATTCTGTATTTAGTATACTGTTAAGGGGTACTGCTATGCTACAGTCTCACTCTCAACAGACCGACGGGAAAAAAATTTTCAGAGATAATTTTTATCCATGGAATTTTTTTACTCAATTATTGTTATTCCACAGATAAATAGAATCTTTGAAAAAAGAAAATTTTCATTAGTGTATTGACTGTAGCATAGCAGTACCCCTTAACAATATAAATACAGAATTGAAGTGTTTGTTTGCCAGCTGGTTGTCGTTGCTCAGTGGCAGAGTGCTTGTGCGTTAAGCAAGCGGTCCTGGGTTCGATTCCCAGTGACCACCAAACATTTTTTAATTCTGTATTGTGTAAAAAAAAAAAGAGAGATAGAATACATCTAATTATTATTATTGTTAAACTGTGAATAAATTTTTTGCACTGAAGAAATATATAATAAGAACACACTTCATTATCTATCTAGAATAAAGCTTCATTGGGTAGTCATGTGTTTATTTTCTTATGCACAGGCTGTGTCAGAACATTCTGACATGGGCAGAGAAATTCCCAGACTTCGCAGTATCGTCTCGAACAAGAGCAAGCGGATTGGTCAGCTGGAGCACATGATAGAAGAGACGAGGGACAAAGCTAATGTGGACTGTGAGAAACTGCGACTAGACTTGGAACAGACCAGGAATAGCCACCAGGCCAAGCTGAAGGAAGGTGAGAGGTTGAACGACCTTTACCCAACTTTAGAAACTCTGTTTTGTACCCCAATTATTTGTCGATCTTATTGATACAGTATCTTGTGCAGGTCAACTCCGCCCAAGTTTTAGGCGGGCTTCAACTGGAATAAGTAAGGCTTAATTTAATATTGTAGAGTTCATCATTGACTGTTACTTTTTTTTTCAGCGTATACGGATCAATTGACTGGGCTAAGCCACACCCACTCGATACGGCCAGGGGGGTTTAAATCAGGTAAGTATGATCACTTTTTCTTGCATAATTAAACACATGCAGTTGTCAGATATTCTTTCTTCCTGTCAAGAACACTGCATTTTAAAGATTTCATTCTTTACCAATGGTGTTGCATTTGTTTGTTTCTTCTGTTGTTGTTGTTGTTGGTGTGTTTACAGTTACTGACCCTTTGACAGGATTGGTGCAGAGTGGACCTCGAGATCCTCCTGTTGTGGGTGAGACAAGTTGAACATATTTGTCAATAGTGTTATATTAATTTTTATTCACTACTTAAAATTGGACCAGTTATATAATGTTATATCAGGACTGCATTTAAGGGAGGCAAAGGAGGGCTTTTGTTTCTGCCTCCCCCCTGCCTCCCCCCCCCCAAAAACAAGCCTTTCCCTCTACAAATCAAGCCTTTGCCTCCCTTTAAAAAAAGCCTTTCCCCCTACAAATCCTTTAAAATGTACTGGATATTTTGACTATTCAATATGAAATTGGAGCTTTTGCATGGTTTTTTTTTTTTAGTTCTGCAAAAGTCTTTTTGTGTCTGTATTTTACTCTCATTTCCCCTCCTAAAGTCTGAGGAAATTGTTTTGCCCCTCCCACATTTATACATTTATTTTCTGTATATAGCCCTGTGTTGTATATGATTAGAATCACACCTTTGTTGCTATGGTCACTGAATTTTGTTGTTACTCAGATGAGGTCACTGGTCTTATGATCCACGAAGGGAGGTTGTCAAGACGACCAGGACCTACATTTGGTAAGCTACTATAATATGCCACTTTAATTCTTTCACGCGCTGGATACGATGCAATTTAGTTTCCACAAACTGGTAAAGTGTGGGTGATAGTCCGAACAAATATATGCTATGTATGTATATTACATGTGTATTATTATGATTATTATTATTATTATTATTGATGTTAGAGTATTCAATGAATGCATTTTGTGTTTAAAATTATTATTATGATTATTATTATGATTATATTATTATTATTATTATTATTACTATTATTATTATTATTATTGATGTTTGAGTATTCAAAGAATGCATTTAGTGTTGGAGGATGTTAAACTGAAAGTCGATTTCTATAACACTGTAGGTTATTTAGAAACATCTATATTTATTCTTTCGAAATAGAAGAATTATTTGAACAAAAACAAAATATTTTTGCTTTTTGCTTTACAGTTTTTTAATTTTATTAGTGTTTCACCATTGGTAAATAAGTGATTCACTAGACTGCACAGCCATTATTGTACCTCCTCCTCATCTTCCTGTCTCAGTCCACTTCAGGAGTATGCTGGTTTGTTGGTATGCCAGTGGCACTGTTTGAAGGTCTGAAGTAAGCAGGTATCCATTAACCTCAGCACTTCAAAGGTTTCAGAGTCTTTTAAATTATGTAAAAGAACCCCAAACAAAGAAATGGTGAGACAAGTTTAAGTGCTGAAAGCCTCAACAAAAGCCAAGTCTTTACCCAGATCGTTAGCCGTCCTACATTTGGTGTGGAAAAGGTCGTTGATATTCCCAGGTTGATATGTCTGGTCTGATTGGGTTAGCCTGACCAATAGACCGGTGCAGGCTAGCTTTGCGTGGGTGAATCAGAACTGTGTTGTGGACTTCCAAACACGGGCTATCTCTTCTAGGTTTTGTGGGAAGAACAAGCCAGCTGGGTTGGTGGCCAGCGTTCTGGGTGGGAGTTCTTTGCATTGAATGGAGTTCTGGATTGGTGTGTCTTTGGTGTGGGCATCCATTGGCATATGTAAACATGTAAACACTCTGTTTATTAATGCAGTAGACGATGAAGTGGTCAGCATTTGAAGGTGTTTTTTCCATGATTTGTGAGGTGGATTTACAGAACAAGTGTGAAATAGATACAGTGGGTGGGTCTTCCAAGATGCACAAGGACAAAACATAAAGCATTATGTAGTACTTGATGAGGCCATTCACATTCTATTCACACTGATATAAATGCTAGTACATCGGTGTGAGATTGCCATCTAGTGTAAATCAATGGATACCTACATAGCTTATTATATATATGCGTAATGTACCACAAATCAGATCAAAGTAAGTAAAGAATTAAAAAAATACATGTAAATTAATACATGTAAATAAATAAATTGTAAATAGATAAATAAATACGTAAATGAATAAATAAATACATATATTTATAAATAAAGAAGTAGACAGATAAGTATAGCTATAATTGCAAAATAAAATAAATAAATCAAGTAAATAAAAATGTAAATAATATTAATGAATGAATATAAAATAATAAATAAATATGCAGAATTTAAATTAGCCAGCTCTTAGCTAGCTCCGTAATATTTAGACTATAATGTCATACATGTAGATTTTCATTGCTACTCTATTTCTAGTAATTCAATATTTTTAGCTTAGCTAGTAGCATTAAAATTTTGATATAATATTCACAAAACGTTTCTGCTCGTAAGCTTTTAGACTGTACAGTATTTAGCCACACCATTCTCTCTTTGATGAACTTTGGAACACCTGCTGTCTTTACTAATCTTTGAAGTGCACTAATTGGGAACGCTCTTTCTAATGTTGACATGAACTACAGACTCACATTTGCTACTTAATGTCGTCTGCTATTTTTAATTGATCATTTGATTTATTGGATGAACAGCTGGCGTGGGGAAGAGCTCACTGTTAGCAGGATAGATAGAAGTGAATTTATTGAATTGCCTGTCTTGTACAATTTAGAATTTTATACTCTGATTGGAAAGAAAGTTTTAGAATTTAAAAAAAAGTTTTTGTACATTTAATGTACATAGCAAAAGCTATTCTTATTTAATTCACTACATACCTGTATGAGTGTTGTATGTTTATGTTGTTTTGTTAGTTTGTTTTGTTTTGTTTTTTGGGGAGTTTGTTTTTTGATATTTGTGGAAGTGATACGTTGTTGTTATTGTTGTTGTTTTGTTTTTGTTTTTGACCTTATTCCTCAAACATATTTATCTTATTTTTAGTCCACACACTAATATAAAGCTTGTAGTTCTTTTAGAGCAATAAATAGTATTTCTCAGCCGACTATAGCAACCGGCCGACTCATCCTCTTGGTTACTATGGAGCTTGTAGTCAAAGCTTGGCCCCAGAGTAGAGTGTGTAGGAGTGACTCCTACAACCCAGCCTTGTCTGTCTGCCTGCCAAAATGGCCACTAGTGCTTGTTTCTGGGAATGGGAGATGGTGTGGGTTGATAGGAGCAGGAGGATGGTCAGTTAGTGGTGCATACTTGGGTAGGGTTTTAGGGCTCAAACTTGGGGTGGAGAAGATGTTTGGTTTGATGGAGGAAGACTGATAAAGGGAGAGGTTATTTAAGACTGCTTCTCCTGATGGGTTGTTGTGGCCAATTACCTTTCCAAATTTGTCTTTCTTCTCAGTTTGAATAATGTGAAGAGGTACAGATGTGGTAGACTGGGAATGTGTGTGTGTGTGTGTGTGTGTGTGTGATAGGAGGTTTAGCAGGCAAGGTGATTTGAAGAGGCACAAGTGACATGCACAGAGAGAGAGAGAGAGAGAGAATCCAGTAGAGAAGCAGAAGGGATAGCTGTGCATAGCAGGAGATGTCAGAGGTGGTTTAGGAGCAGAGGTGGTCTTACTGCACACACGTGTACATTCCCCACTGAGCGACTTAATTTTTGCCAACCCTCTTTCTCAAGAGAGCCACTGGTAGTGGAACAAAGAGAAAGTGTGTGTGTGTGTGTGTGTGTGTGTGTGCTAGAAAGTGCCAATCAGCAATGTATGTATGCTGTCTAATTTCATTAAAAATTGTTTTTAAGTCATTTTGAAACAAGCCGGCTACGTCAATCCTCAGACCACCTAAAAACCACATCCTCAGTGGTTACACCTAGTAGTACTCAATCTATGTTGGTTCAGTACATTATTTTTATTTTCATCAAAATGTTAGTAGTATTAGTATTACTGTTGTTATATTATTATTTATGTTGTTGTTGTTGTTGTTGTTGTTTTCTATAGTGCGTCCTGTGATTCGTAGAAACAGCTCAGAGTGGAGCTGTCGAGATCGTCTCGTGGCTGGAGCGGGAGTGGCTCTGATTGGTCAGCGAACTAAGTTACCACACTTCACCAACACGTATGTAAATCTATCCATGCATGAGGTAGTGCAAGACCAGTGGATCAGCTATGTATGTATGTGTGTGTGTGTGTATGTATGTGTGTATGTATGTTGTGTGTACTTTTCTTAGCTTGTGATTACCAAGTACCTATTCAGGAGAGCTATCAGGTTAGGAAAGCAATAAGAGTTGAGCTGAGAGGCAGTTATATTAATATATATAATCTGTTTAGGAATAGCAATTGACTTATTCTTTTTTTTTTCTTTATCACTTGCATATAATATAAAAATTCAGATGTTTTGACACCTATGCAGAGTGAAACTGTTGATAGGAAATTTCACTATTTCAATATTTTCACTGATGATGACATCTGCGTGAGTATATTGTTATGGTATTATGCTGGTGATAAAGAAAAAAGTCAATTGAGAGGCAGTTGTTGTTGTTGTTGTTGTTGTCAGGGTATTATGAAAAAAATTGTTGACTTTTTTTTATTTGGTTATTTTGACTGTCGATATACAATAATTTGCCAGGCTGCTACTTTCATCTGATCCTGACCAGTGAAACATAGGTGTTCCTTTGTTTACCTACATGGCTGCACAGTATGGACAGTTCAGAGTTTGCTGATTCAATTTGATTTTATTGTTTGTTGTTTTTACTCATATGAATTTTCATTATGAGCACACAGGTACAGTGTGCATTGGTTTTTCATCTTCAGCATCGGAATCTTCGGTTTAGAGGGTGGGGGGATAAGGGGGAGGGAACTTGAAACTAGACTATTTGGAGGTTAAATATTGCTTTATATGCGTTTGTACATGGTACGTTCAAACCGTCTAATCAGATCTCAATTCACGGAATATATTTCACACCCACCTCCTTGTAGGAGGTGAATAAGTGAACCATCCAATCAAAAATTTAGCTTTTAAGCGTTTCTTATAGCCTAGAGCCATGGTACAAGTTGGTTGCACCACTCCGTTCAGTCTGTACGGGATTCACACTATCCTCAGGTCTCCCAACTAACCTCCACGTCGTGGTGTAACCTAATGTACATATGTATACACACTACAATCCTTGAAGATAGCGCTAGGCTGCTTGGATTGACTAGCAGGTGTTGATTTGCTGGTAGAGTGGCTTCTATTTATTGTGGTTTGTGTAAAGGCATGTCTTCATGTCGGCAGGTACTCAGTGATACACTGATGCATCCTCTGCTAGGACCAATCACAGCATTCTGGAAATTCCCTCTACCCAGAATCCCAAAAATGGACATTTTTTTGACTACTAAAATATTTCTTATGCAACAATTAATAAACAACTTAAAAAAAGAAGGAATCCATCAATTAACTAGAAGACCATTGTTATTTTATTTCCAAATTCTTCCTTTTTTTTCTTCACCTTATCTATGTAGAAAAATCAATTATGATAAATTACTTAGAAATTTCAGTTATCATTCTCCCATTTGACCTTTATGAAGTCAAACAGAAAAAAAAAAGAGTGGATATCAATTTCTCTAGTTTGATCTTGATGCTTGAAATAATTCCACGGTTGACAGACAGACAGACAGACAGATGTACAGGCAGCTGGAAAAAATGGCTGCTATTACCTATTATGCATACCTGCTGCAGGTTAATGATGAATGAGTTTCTTCATGTACATAATATATGTATATAGGTATGCATCCAGTGTGTGTGTTGTGTGTGTGTGTGTGTTTGAACCCACTGTGCTCCAGTGTTGTTTCTGAAACTAGACTGTTGTGTTTGGTGTCTCCGGTAAGACAGAGAGCATTGACTATTTTTCTACATCGTGGAATGATAAGTTATTCTTTTTTTGCATTTTCATTGAGCATTATGACTTGGAGTGGTTGAGAAAGGGAGCATTGAGTGGGCACATTAACACCCACACATTCCGTCACTATGGTCACTTCATTTGCCGTGGCCCACATTAAAACTCTTTCGTTTCAATTTTTTCTAATTTCAAGATCTCATTTTTTTTTTCAACCAGTTTCAGAAATTAACAAGAGAAAGAGAAGCTAAGCTATATTTTAGTATGCATGTGTGTATGTGTGTGTGTATGGTATTTAGGCATGCGTATGTGTATAGTCTATATGCATTGTGAAATTGTGTATGCCCCTAAACACACTCCTTAGTAAGAGACCCTATGCACATGATCAAAATCCAACTGTAAGACAATACATTTGATATACAGCTACTAGTGAAATTGAAAGAACAGGACAGGTGACGATAGTTGCACAATAGCCTCAACACTTTGGACCTCACGATCATTTCATCAGTAAATTATGCAATTCTTTATCACAGTTAGAAGGAGCTAATTTATTGTACAGTATTTCTGTATTATACTTAGTGTTTGTTTGTGTTTTGTGTGCGAGTGCTTGTTGTGGTGGTTTGTTATATTACGGCAATCATTGAGAAGTAACAATTTTCCTTTGCCCGCCCCACTCTTCAAAATGTCTGACCTGCCAATAGTTACAGCTTGAGGGAGAAGGGAAGGAGTAACATTTATTATTGTAAGACTAGAGCACTGACGTATTGCTACAAGGAATTGTTCAGCGAGAATTTACAATTGTTACTATTATTAGCTAAACATGTTTATGTAATGATACATGCTCACGTAATATTGCATGGATACTGAGCGTGTCTACCTGTTTCATGCTGGCATCAAATAATGCAAGTGTGATCAGTACGGAGGGTATTCTATGTAGCTATGTGCATTGGAATGCAACTCAAAAGTAAAATAAAGTTTCAATAGGTCAAGCTTTGTAACATTGTCTTGCCATCTTCAGTGTGTGTGTAGTCTGGTTGTGATCGCTGTTCCTCCTCAACTTTGATGTCCATTCAGTCTGAGGTTCTGCTGGAGACTTCAGAAGTGTTTGACGCTCCAGTTACGTCTTATCAATAGTCACATAAATAAATAAAGTTGGTAATTCTCCTATAGTCGATCTGTTATAACACAAACATTGTAATCAAGACTGTTTGATCTTTTTCAGTGGAAAATACGTCAGAGAATAAGTTTTATTACTGACTACACCTTCCACGCACTAAGGGTGGTGGTTATATTTTTATAGCTAAACTGTACCTGGTTCTCATTATTGATCTAGATATTTGAATTTGTATGGCCTTAGTGACTGAACAGTTTTAATGACACTGAGTGGTAATGTGAGGGGGGGGGGGGGGGGGGGGGGGGGGGGGGGGGGGGGGGCAGGAAGTGTTGGAGGAAAAGTTGTGTGTCTGAGAGGAAGACATATTAGCTATCAGTTATTCAACCAGTTGGGTTCTCAGTTTCTATGGAAACGATCACACGTGTTTTCATTATGTCACTGTTGTAATTAAGCATTGGTAGAAGTAAAGTACAGGACATATACTGGCAGTCACCCAAGCAGCACTGTATGATTGGTGACCCTGGACTGGTCATTACATTGCGCAATGGTATGCTGACGTGTTGTCATGTAACATGTGTTTTGATCTGGAGAGCATAGGCCAATTATTTCACATGCACACAAAGGGATTTTTTCCCCTTGCTCGCAAGCGTACAGGGTAAAGCAATTGTGTGTTCATACGTTATGTCTTATATTATTTGTGTTGTGACTAAAACATTTTAGCCAGACGGGAAATTTAAGAATCTAACATATACTTCAAACTTACATAGATGCAATGAATGATTGCTTTTTGAAAATATGCACATTTCTACTTGCCAAACTTGAGTTTACTCATCGTACGCATGCACAATCCTGGCTTTTGTCAGTGAATTTGATGATCTTTACCAATATTTGGCTCTCCGCGCCTACCATTATCATGCCTATTAATGCAATATTCATGATGATTTCCACCATATCATTGATTGCTAGAGATTACTTCTCAGACAAGACTATAATAGCATCTTGATCCAGTGCTTACCTGAGCTCTAATATCTCACATTTCCCTGGAAACGAAACTAATGGTGTGCATCTGATTTTCTTCATTTTTTCCTGCGTCGCTGTTCAACTCACTTGCAAAGCATGGAAACTGCTTGCTAGGAATATCATATTCATTTACTGGTACTTCCAATAGTTAAACGGGTGTGTCCCTTCAATTAAGGCAATAATCATTAAATTGCTTTACACTATAGCACATCACACCTTCTACGCCAGGACAGATTTGAATTCTGAACCGGCATCCGCACCATCTTAAGATCCTTTCAACTTGAAGTGACCTAAGGTAAGTACCCAAGTACCCATATGGTTCCTACAAGGTCACCGGGATCAAAATGGCACACACATCCTTTGAACACACCAGTAATTTGTAGTTCAATTATCGGTAGTATCGTGTTTGCTGGTCTTGCCGTGGTTACTGCCCGTGGAGAAGACAGGGAGAAAAGCAACAGGTGGACAAATTGATGCTGTAAGTGTCAGCTAAAAAAAAAAAAAAGCACAGAGCAAAATTTGGTAGGGAGTTACTGTATGTGTATGTGTGTGTGTGTGTGTGTGAACAACCCAGGTGTTTTATTTGTTTGTTTGTTTTTTGTTTCGTCACAAAATAGTGAAACGTGGTAAATAATACTTGCTGTTAATTAATATGAGTGTAACCAAGTGCAAATTTATAGAGCTACAGTGTTTGTGAGCGTAACAATCCATGACTCCGATATTTTAACGAAATGACACTAGCATTACGACTTCATGGTTATAACAAAAGAAGAAAAATTCCAATGGACAAAATATTTGAATTTAGTGAAGAAGGGTTTAAAGTAGCAACATCTGAAGTGTCAGAATTCTGTCTAGCAGAGAGAGCTTGCTTTAGCAATATAGCCACAAAACCTGGAGGTATTCAACTGAACGATCGAGCAGAGGTAATTCACCCACCAGTAACAATTACTAGTCCATATGTACTAAAATACTGAAAAGTTCCTGTACCTCATTTACTCAGTCTCATTTTTAGGTTGGAAGAAATAATAGGAAGTTTATATTATAAAGACATACAATATATACATATCTTCAATACATACATACCCATTTTGTATGTATAGGTTGCACCACGACGTGGAGGTAGGTATGGTGATTTACACAACTGAGGGCTGAAGTCTGAGGATAGTGTAAATCCCATACCGATCGAACGGAGGAGTGCAACAGACTTGTACCATGGCTCTGGACTATAGGAGACGCACAAAAACTAATTCTGATTGGACGGTTCACTTATTCACCTCCTAGGAGGTGGGTATGGAATACATTCACCACGAATTGAGCAATCTGATTGGACAGTTTGAACGTACCATGGTACAAATGTAATTATTATGTTAGCATATGGTCGATGCCGTCTTGTAGGGATGCTTTAATTTGGCCTCATTTTTATTAATAATAATAATTATTATTATTATTATTATTATTATTATTATTATTACTATTATTATTATTTATCAGCATATTTAGAGAGAGTAAGAACTACGTAATTCCCTTAATTGCATGCGTATTCATGTCACTGTACACTTAACCATCTGTGACCTTTCAGACTAGACAGGCCTCGAGCACCATTTGGCATAATTAGAGATATTCCTACTCATATCAAAGAGGTTTACTTGCCACCTGCAATCTGTAAATAGCAACTCAGTCATTAATTAACACACCCAATATTTGTAGCTTTACAAAACTAGAGCCTTTTAAAAAAAACCTTTATTATGACAAGAGAATTGAAGATTTTCTCAGAAATGGCTGAGCTGTATTGCAAGTCTCACGTTTCTATAGCCTCTTTGTAACAATTAATTCTTCAAAATTAAAAAAAAAAATGCTGTAAATATTTTTTAAAAAAACGGGGGAAAAAAAGAAATTAAAAGCAATTTTAATCTGCCGGGTTGAGTCAGTACTGGTGCATACGAGGAACTTCAGTGGGACTTTACTCTAGCAGTCCCTCCCGTGTTGGGACTCTTGTCTGCTGATATCACCGTGTCCCCAGGCTCTCCATGTACCAGACATGTCCAGGTACATATGGGAACACCTGCTAATATGTTGATAATGGGTTGCTATGGTCACCCCGCTTGTCTCCTTTGACCTTATCGAGGCACATCTTTACTTAGAGATTTCGATACATCTTTACTTAGAGATTTTGATACAAAAAAACAACAACGTAAGACATGTTTGTTGCTTAGATAATATTGAAGATGAAGAGGTGTTGAATTTATAGGCTAGATACGTGTATCTCTGTGTACTATGAACTCTAGATCTTAGTCACTTGGAAGCACAAGTGGTTTTAATTTTATGTTTTATCATTATAGCTAGTAGATGATGGGGGCAGGCTAGGGATTGCCTTTTGTTAAATACATTAGTGGTTGGGGTGAAAAGCCGCCTATATGTATGTGTGTGTGTGTGCAGGTATATACTTTACATGGACAGAACATCTAGAGTTTTAAGGAGCTAACATTTCACAATTGAATCCTTAACCCTTTTTCAGTACTTTTTAAAGTTTTTGCTTTTTTTCTGTACATTTGATGCAATTCTTACTGGTGATGCTGGTATTTGGTGCATTCTGGAGCTCCTGTCTCAAATAGACACGAAACTGAATGATTGGAAAGGGGTTGGGGGGGGGGGGGGGGGGGGGGGGGGGAAATTTTTAAAGCAAATTGTTAGGGGGCATTTTTCCCCCCATGATTTCGGTTTTGCCCCCCCCCCCCCAAAAAAAAATATATGATTTTCAT
>WLWI01002608.1_pt1 | contig 15556 bp, 12 predicted proteins | sample 6701501 | NCBI WGS metagenome assembly WLWI01 (sample SAMN12718690, study PRJNA515312) | sponge metagenome | isolation source: marine sponge | host: Mycale hentscheli | place: New Zealand: South Island, Marlborough, Capsize Point | collected 2014-11-01
AGACTTCATCTTTCAGCAAGATGGAGCAAAATGCCATACTGCAAAGTACTCCCTGGATTGGTTTGCTGCCAGTCACATCTCTGTTATACAATGGCCCTCACAAAGTCCTGACCTAAATCCCATAGAAAACCTATGGGAAATTATCAAGTAGAAAATGGATAGCACACCAGTTAAAATAAATAGTACAATGAAAACATTCACAGCAAAGACATTATTCACAGAGTACATATAAGTATCAGCTAAATGAGAGGAAGTGTTTGAAATGAATGTCCCACTGTCATGTTGCATTCTTCCACATAATTCAATCCTCCATTCTATTACACAAATAATTACCGAGGAGTTGAAAGATTTGATTTTTAAGACTTGGAATTCCATAACTCCAGACATTATAGCTAATTTAGAGGACTCCATGAGAAATCGGTGCCAAGCAGTTATAAACTCCATGGTGTGACCAAGTATTGACTAATCATATAGTTGTAAATTTTATCTATATGTGTTGCAAGTGTGTTATAGTGCTTATCAATGATATTTAACTCAAACATAGCCATAAATGAGTTTGACATATTTAACCATGTTAATGTGTAATTATGATGGGCGACCTAAAACTTTTGGCCACTACTGTATATATATATATAATATATTAAAACTGGGACTTTTAGCTCTCATCCAGTGAAACATCCTTCTTTCTCCCGCTTAGTGTCACCCTCTCACCAAGCAATCAAGCCTCTGTGTCTCGCGTGCGCCCGTGACCGCATTACGTAAGGCGCAATTTAAAAATTTGTTTGCGTGTAATCGGTTAAACAATTTTCCCATAGCACCATACATATATCTTTTGTGTGCTAAGTATATTCACTCTGTTGGTGTTCCATCTACATTCTAGATGAAGATATGACAGTCCAAATAATACAATTGGCATTAGGATTATATTCACTATTCCTCTTAGTTAAGCTAATGGCGTTAAATCGCTGTCTCAGACATCTGAGACTTCCTGAACTCCTAGTCTCAGCTTTTCTCTCTCTCTTTTTTTTTTTTTTTGTTGTAATTCTTATGTATTTACTTGTCCGTGAGTTTATCCAACCAGACATGTTGCTTAGTGTATCTTGTGTGCATATAGTTAGCACATTGTTTTGTGGTAACCCTTACAAAAATCAATAGTAGTAACTCAGATGCAGCTTACAGGCATGCAACTACTGGTGTGTGCTACACAAATGGAAATGTTGTATGCAAGACATGTATAGATGTGTACGCAAATACCGTATGCAAAATGTAAGTAAAGCTTTGCACAGACAATATGTGCAGGATAGATGTTAAGGCAGCAAGGAAGGAGAAGTGGTGGATGATATGGAGGGGAAGTGGTCCGGAGCTACCTAAACAGAGAGAAGATGTGGTAACTTCAGAGGGAGTGGTGGATGATATAAAGGGAGAGCACTACTGAGAGGGGTTTTCATTTAGCGTAGCTTAAATGATGTAAGAGTGAAATGCTGTCTTTGTTCATACAAAGGATAAATTTTAAGATGTATACCGTCTATCAAAAATCATCCACTAAGGTTCTCTGCCTAGATTGATCATATTGCTTTATGGGCAACTCAAAAGTTGTAGTAGGAATCGTCATCTTGTCAGATACTATGCAACACATGGTGCGTACGGGTATGTCTGGAAGAAAAAAAATTACATAATTAGAATAGAAATAACTAGAGCACTGAAGTGCAAACCCTCAGCGCTAGTTAGCTAGTATGAAGTGATTTGCAACCTGCAAGCTGGCTCACGTGACAAGCAAGTTTTTTAAGGGGCGGTTCCCATTACCGTAACATACGATTGTAGGCTACTCGCTTTTTCTTGAAAACTAAGTCAAACTAACAATTCTGTCACATTAAAGGGACTTACTCTGTGAAGTGCTGTAGTTTGATTTCGCTTTCAAAGCCTGGGTAGCCGTACTCTTCGAGATCCCCTGTTGACTGAATGACTGAATGACTGACAGGTTGACTACTATGAACTGAAAATATCAGCAAAACTCTCCACGCAGCTTGCCCCTGCTTTTCGCACACCACGTTTGATATGCATGCGCGGTAGTGCCGTAGTTACAGTCATGTGACTTAAATGTATCCAGTTTGGGCTAAGTGCATTCCTGTTCTGTCTTCATAGTATTTATGTTTGTTTGTTTGTTTTTGTATGGCCTATATACATCTTTAAAATTTTCATCATCATTGTAGAGGTTGGCCAAACCTTGATTAAAAGCGAAGCTAGACTAGAGAGTAAAGCTGGAGTGCTGTCTGCGAGGGGCAAAGAGAGACGACTGAGTTGAAGATGTTGAAGGATAGCTGGCTAAAAGAAGATTAGGAAAAACGAAGTAGTTTTATAAATTTTATTTCACAAATTGATTTGAAAAGTGCGCAGGGCTCCAACTAAATATTTTAAGTGCAAGGACAACATGTCCTTTCAAATGTATTTTGACCTGACAAACTAGAAATTTGACCAGACAAAGTTATCAGAAAAAATTTCATTCAAAATTGTTTAATAAAGCAAGCGGGAGGGCAGGAACTGCTGATGCTACTGGAGCTTCTTTTCATACTCTTTACAAGCCCAAACTCCTTACAAGCCAAACTCTTTTATAAGCCTAACTCTTTACAAGAACTCATTACAAGCCAAGCGGTAGGTACAGAAGTCAGCTGCTACTTGACCTCATTCACACCCACCAGCCAGCCATGTGAGGTAGTGCTAAAATGTAGCTAGTAATGGTTATTATTAGGACCTTATGTAAGACCTGAATACAGGGTGGCCAGACAAGTGCCATTTTTGGCCAGAATTTGTCTGGCAGCTATTTGAGCCCTGAGTGCAGTGTAGATGGGTGGGCTGGAATGTTCATTTTGACTAAGTTCACTGAAAAGGTAAAGGTAGTGATATTCGTTCTCCTGACTCCAATTCCATCACTATTGCCGGTTCACTGGAGTCCATCACTATTGCCGGTTCACTGGAGTTGAGTGCACAACACATGAAAATATACTATGCACTATGGCTCCTTAGAATTGCTGTAATTACTGGACACCTCTCCGTAATGTACCTACTGTGTTAGTCGTAGAGTGTCTGCATAGAATAGAGGAGAAAAAAATTATTTTGTAACTAAGGCTATAATTACTACGTTCTAAAATAGTTAGACAAAGAAATCGTGGTAACTATCACCCGTCGAACCCCTCAAGCTGTTAGTATCACCCTCACTATACTCTGGACGGTACAGCCAACAGCCCTCAAGGTTCTGTGAGCAGTAGATTCCTCGCTGTCATTGTCTTATCTTATTATGTAAAAACCTGATTTCATGCTTCACTTTCATTATTGCTGGCTCTTTTGATAATTGTACTTCAAACTCTTACCGCAGACCCCTACTCAACCTGTCCTCCCGATTCCTAGACATATCCTACTAAATAGCAGGTTCATTATTTCTAAACTACTTCATTTTTTAATCACTGGTGAAGATGAGAAGATAGTATACCTGAATAGAAAGGAAGATAGCTAAAATAGAAATCGCCCAACTGGAATATTGTGTCATATGACAGAAGTTGAGGGAAATCTGGCTCTACCTGAAGCAGTAAATTTAGGGAATGCTATGCCCACACACAATCAGAACATCAGGGTATGATTTAATAGAAACGACAGGCTGAAGTAATATGCCAGTTCATTAAGAGTTTGGGACATTGTCTGATGCACTTGCCTTTAGGGAATTCTGTACATTTCTGAGCGAGTATGATATTGAAGGCCTTTACAAACTTATGGATGCTCCTCAAGAGTGTTTCCAGAGCTTCATACTGGATTTTTTTCTGGGAGGGGGGAAACTTTTTTTTATTCCTGCTTAGGATAGTGTGTGGCTAGATAGGCCACAGAGAGGGGAGGGTGCGGGTGCGGGTCCTCAAGTTTAGGGGGGAGGGGGTAATGCTAATATGAGCTGCTTTGTCCACTGATAAACTTCAGAGGTATACGGGAATTTTTTTCAGAAACATTAAAATTTTGAACACATTCCTCGTCCTTCCTTGGAACAGCATCAGTTGAAAGATCTTCCAGCTACATGTGAAGCTCATTAAGACCCGTATACGCAGCAGTATCATTGACTAAAACCTTCATCAGCTCGTAAGAATTGGGAACTTTCTCTGGGGGGGGATTCCAAAGCCACCCCCTATCTGTATGAAGCCCTGGTTTCCATTTCGAAATTCACCACAATTTCTTAGTCATCAAGATGATGTAGTAATACTACTTCCAACTTGAGCATGTTCAACGTAATAAACCTAATTATTAAATTTTGCCTGCCTGTTCCTCCATCCCTTAGTTTAGGTTGTTTGTTGTTGTTTTTTGTTTTGTTTTGTTTTTTGTCACTACAGTATTAGAACGTTCTTTGTCCGGGTTATTTGAATCAAATCTTCTTGTTGCTTTTTTTCTTTGAATTCACATTTCCTATTTTTAATTTCCCAGCAAGAAATCTTATAGTATCTTGCAATATCATTTATTTATTTATTTTATTTATTTATTTATTTATTTTTAATGGCACTTATCATGTATTTGTACCGATATCTGTTTTCCGGTATATACAAACTTTCCACTTCTGCCAGCGGAACGGGAAAGTCGGATGCAAAGCTATTGTGCACCACTAATATTAAAATTGTTATTGCTAGATAAAATATTACAGTTACGTAATACTAACTTGGGTGATGAGGAGTAGTCATTCAGTAGAAATTGGTTCAGTAGAAATTGAATCCATAAAGTCACCACCAAGTGAGCGGCACAATTGTTGATCATTATTACTGTACTATCTTATAGGTATTCTGCATATAGAATGGCCCCCATAATCTCATGTTTAAATTATTAGGTATAGTAAGTGTATATATGATGCAAATTGCTATCAAAAGGTCACCAATATCCCCTATCCCCTTTTTCTATGATTGATGTGCCATATGGTGTCAATAAAAAAAAGCTACATCAGTGTTCATTTTGTTTTTGTTTTTTTGTTTTTTTTTGTTTTTGTTTTTCTTTCTATTATAATAGCTTAATCGTGATAGCCAATCAGCCCATGGAACATTTCCTGATCCCTTCAAGTACACTATTAGATCCCTTCCATTCAGACCTTTTTGATTGTAATTTTCTTTCTATTATAATAGCTTATGCCCAAGTACCGATAAGTGTCCTCCCACTTGAGAGACGGTATTGCCTGATCGCCATACGAAGGAGAGAATTCCTCAACATACCGACCACGTGAGCTGTTATTGATGACAGAGAGACTTCTGAACATTCAGCTTCAAGCCGGACCAGGCTCCGAACTCGTGCACCATCGACAACATGCATGAGACATCTTCTTGCGAGGAGCCAAAGAGACAGACATCATCAGCATATGCAAGTTGTTGAATGGTGGTGCCGTTGTCCAGAGTGTAGCCCAATCCCATGTTGTTCAGGGTTGAAAGAAGGGCTTCCAGAGCCAGATTAAAGAGGAGAGGGCTCAGAGGGCACCCCGGTACGAAGAGGAATGACAGGGGTTATACCTTCCGACAGAGGGCAATGAAGGGAGTCGGGATCTGAAGTCGTTCCATCATCTCCCACAGTAGGGTGTGCGGGACCGATCCGAATGCATTACGTTGACTTACATTGAAATCGTGGTAGCCAATCAGCCCATGGAACATTCCTGATCCCTTCAAGTACACTATTAGATCCCTTCCATTCAGACCTTTTTGATTGTTATTTTCTTTCTATTATAATAGCTTACTTACATTGAATTTGTGGTAGCTAATCAGCCCATGGAACATTTCCTGATCCCTTCCATTCAGACCTTTTTGATTGTAATTGCATTTATGTAATTGCATTTATACTAGAATAGACTTTATACTAGAATAGACTTTTCCCGCAAGTCCTTGGGACTGAGAATGGCGTGGTAACTTCACCTGGCCATGCAAGGATTACTTCTTTTACAATCTCATTCACAAATTCACGCCCATTGTCAGACGGAAGTATTTTTGGAACTCCAATATAAGGGAAAAACTCTTGTAACAGGGTCCATCGATACTTCAAGAGCAGATTTTTTTTGTTAGTGGCCAAAGAAATTTAGACTAGTGGTCCATATAATGAGCTATGTAATGATATTGATCGTCTGGCATGTGCCTCATATCAGTAAGATCAATCTAAGTAAAAATGGTAATAAAAAACAAATTATGGAATTTCAGCATATAATTTATATCAAATAATTATGTATACATACTTGGCAGCAAGTAAGAAATCCAGAAGCTAGAATAGGTTTTAAAGTAGCACTGGCGCTCTGTTGCTGTTTTCTTTGGCAGACTGGAAAAGTATTACTAAAATACTGCACTGCTCCTCTAGTTCAGCATTCATATGTTTTCTGTAGCTGGAATTCTGAAGTACATTCTTTCCAAACATAGACACTACCTCAGCTAATGTCCTTTTTGTGATTGCCGAAGAAGGTGGGATCATCATTGTTCTTTAAAAAAAAAAATTATTATAGTTATTATTATGGTAATAATTTCTAAGCAACTATGATGCAGGACTGTTAGCAAAAATATAAATACAACACTACTGGTTGCATTATGACATCTGCAAGTACAATTGAATGTAATTGTGAGTGTATTTAGGAAAAGGATTGAATGGAACAAATATAAAACCTTGAATTGATTTGATTAGATAATGAATTCTCCTTACGATCCAATCCATATAGCAAATTTCACGTTTTGGTGATGTCACAGCAGTTAGTTGATTGGGACTATGCCATTCACACCGCACGCACACACACACTAATGTTAATGAATAAAATAACGAACTTATTGATAAATAACTAGCTACTAAAAGTTATGCTTATGGTTGGTCATCAGACCAAGTGTTGCCTAGTGAGTAGCAAGAACTATACTTTGAGAATTTTTTGTTCTTTTTGATTGGGACTGGATAAAGTATTGCAAATTTTAATTTTATAATTTGATTATATTTTTTATTAAAGTTCAGCATGCTGCTATAAATTTTCTTTGCTGGTGTCATTCCTGCTATAGTTCTCATATCAGTGCAACACTAATCGTGAGTTGGATGAGATGGCTGAAGATAGTGCAGTGGCAGTGAAGTGAAAACGAATTGTTCTGACCTTTAAAAAGCACTTCAATTACATACTAACTATTACATAATTAGGTACAACTTATGAATATGTAAACTTTAATTAACTTCAAATATACTAAGATAAAGCCTTCATTGAATATTGCAAATACTCTTTTATGTTTGAGTTTTAATTTGATATCCCACATTAATGGTTTTGAAATTAATTTGGTACATAAATTACTAATTAAAGTTTGCCAAAGGTTAAATTAAAGATGGTTTCACGTCTAAAATTAGTACATATGTCCAAAATTTCATTTTTTTTTGTACCATAAATGCACATAGGATTTGCGCAGCAGCTATACTACATTATAAATATTGGGACACACCCACCCTTACGCTTCCTACCTTCTGAAAAAGAACCTATCAATGCTTTTGCTAAGGCTATTCGCTGCTCAAGAAACCTAAACTTATGTTGTTGCGAATTAGGATTTTGAAAAGAAAAAAAACACATAAGCATTCAAAATAGAGCATTCGACAATATAAGTAAAAACATGCTTCCACCACTTTTTAGGCGGGGTGGGGGGACAGTCTATATCTACGCGAGATCCATCGCCCTGGGTACGCAATACAGTGGTAGGTAAGCTAGAAGTAGGCTTGTGGATGGTCGAAAGCATATACAATGGCCGCTTGTCAAACCAAACCATAGCGGCAAGAGTTTGATTTGATCGATAAACGTACTTACCTATGTTCTTCATAGACTTACCTGTTTTCAAAGCCCTAGGAAATTCCTTCCGATTATTCTGAACGGTACCGCAACAACCAATTCCTATCTTGCCTAAAGTAAAAAATAACCTAGGGCTGGAGTAAAAACAATCTGTGTAGAGTGTGTTACCATTATTATCGAAGGTTTTAATGAGGTCAAGCACTACATGACTACACAAGCCAGTAGCATCATCAAATATTTCGTTATTGCTGGTGTAAATCTCAAGTTGATAGATATAGCCATTCGTAGCATCGCTCAGCACAAAAACCTTTATACCCCATTTGTTGTCTTTCATGTACTGCTTGAACCCAAGACGACCTTTGAACTTGATCATAGCCTCGTCCAAGCCCAACTCCTTATGCAAAGTGTGCACAGACTAAAATTTAGGAAGGACTAGGTCAAGCAGTTTGTACAGTCTATCGTAATTGGGTACACACGTAACCAATGACGGGTCGATGACATTTATATGTAAACACCAAAAACTGGGGGGAAAAAAACGATCCCTGGGCATTACTTCTCGAACTAAAACTGGAACAAGATCGTCATGAGTCATCGACTAATGCAGCGCCAAACGCGGGAGTTGATCTATACCCATTATAATAAGAATGCCCAGGTATGCCTCCAACTCTCTTTCATCGGTATCTCTCCAATTACCCGGTATTATTTTAACACCATAAGCATTCATCTCAGACACCAGTAATCCCCACACTTGAGTCGTAAAATAAACATAAAATGCATCAAGAATTGTACACATAGGACTTACCACACCTCGCCGAGGACCAATCACGCATTGATATGGATTATCAATGGGTGTGTTGTCCTCTTTCTTCCTCTCATCCACCCGACTCTTCTTCTTCAGTGCCCGCCTTCTCCGACTGCGAGGACATCCAGAACTCAGAGCAGGAGGAGCCACTTTCTCTTCATCACTGGAACCTGCTGTCTCTTCTCTATATGTGTGCTGCAGTTTCCTTGGGTGTGGAAAAATAAGGACCATCTTTCAGTGTCACAAAAAGTGTGTGGGTGCATGTATGGATAGTCAATGAGACATGATTAGACGTGTTGAACTACTCGGCTTTGAGTAGTTGGCTATGCAACAAGAAAGGTTATAATATAAAGACACCAATTAAGACTTAAAGCCAGCAATAATGATAATCTCTAACCAGAACATTTGTCCCTCTTCCTGCCTCGTCCCCCATCAACCCACAAGATGCAAGTTTGTTTTATTAATTCAAATTTTTAATCGAACAGTTCATCTATATTAATTGGCATGTTCTGGATTAAACGAGAGCAATAAACAAAAAAGTACAGTCCTATTTGTTGAGGTAGTAGCTCTTACATTACTCATAAGCCACTGGTGCTACAAGAGAAAAGTATTGTGTCAGTGCAATACACTTTTCAAATAGTTTAAATTTACTTGTTCAATAGCAAATTTGAGCACCTGCAAGTACATTAGCATTTAGCTGCTATTCTGTAGTAAAAGATATTTTAATGTACCGGGAGAGCCCACTGGTCCTCCAGGTCCTCAGTACAGTGCATGTACTAGAATGTAAAGCCAGCGACAGTAGTGAATTCATGAATTTGTTACTTTAATTATGGTTTCTTGGCTTATTCCATTATGCACCTAAATTCATTTTACATAAAAATTTCATAAAGAAGTGGCAATGAACTTACTAAAACAGAGTGCATCTGTTCGTGTAGATTATGAAGTGGCCACTACTAAAACAGAGTGCAGCTGTTCGTGTAGATTTGGACACTTCAACTACTACCCTCTGAGAGCTGACTAAAGTTAAGAAATAATCTACCAGCAAATTGACTTTCTTTTCCACTCTTTGCTTCAACCACACATGCATTTCTGACTATGCACTGCCTTTTTACAAATAGCTGCAAAAGCTTCAGTGTGCTGAAACACTTTTTGTTTTTGTTAGTTTGTAGATTTCATAGTGGCAACATTAATTGTAAGTGAGGTGATTGAAAGGGTTTCAAAGCAAGAGCAGCATTGTTTTGAAGTTTAGTCATGACTAACTAACTAAATATTTATTATGTTAAACTACGTAGGTAGTGATGTAGCAAAGCTATTCTTTAAGTTGATGAGCTCTTGGTGAACTCAAAGATACATAATGAAAGAAGAGTTGTTTTGTATGCTTTTCAAAGTTCTTGAGGAAATATAAGTGTGTCATGGTCACATGTTAAATCTCTAAATGCCGATGTTGAATTAGTATTATAAGTACCTGAAGGTTAGTTTCGCTTCCATCATTTGAACTCAATTACTCATATTTGTGGTCATGTTAATTCTTAAATTGTTCAATCATGTATTTTGTTAAAAAAGTTATCCTATTCAATTTTATTATGAACAATTTTTTGATGTTTTGTTTTTTAATTTGTTTGTTTGTTTGTTTTGTTGAAAAAGTACCTGAAGGTTAGTTTCGCTTCCATCATCATTTGAACTCAATTACTCATATTTGTGGTCATGTTAATTCTTAAATTGTTCGAGCATGTATTTTGTTAATGTTATTTTATTCATTTTTATTACGAACAATTTTTTTGTGTTTGTTTGTGTTTGCTGTTTTTGTCTGGTATATCACATTTCTCATATTTTTATTTAATTCTAAAGTATAAAATTACTTTAGTTTGTTTGTTTCAACTAATAGTAGGCTAATTTACCATACTGCTGTGGTGATATATTTTCGACATGTAGCATAGTGACAATGACATACTGAAGAATACGCAAATACATGTACTCACTAATTTTGGAGAATGCAAGCTGTAATTCAAAGTAGATAATGAAGTGAGTTAATAACTAGTTCACCAAACCCTGTCAGTGAACTGCAAGAAGAGTACGTAGAAAGTCTAACACAATCCTTCTATAATGGAGCAGAAAGCAGTTTTGTGTCTAGCACAGTTCTAGTTATGATCAGATATTATGCCAATCTTAAGTTTAAGGCCACAGTTGTTACATCTGGTCCAACACTCGACTCTTGTGTCAATTGCCTTCACCGTGTGAAATGGAAGAACTACGGAGGGAAATATGGCGTATTGAGTTTTGTCAGTATAAAATGTTACAGCACAAAGTATAGTCCATAGCATTATTTTAAATTAGCCTATTGACACTATTCTTTTTCTGTTGTATTTTAATTGTAACAATTAGCTTCACGATGCCACTTTTTTGTATGTATTTTTTTTGTTTCTTGTGTATTGATTATGTCTGAATGCTTAGTTGTAAATTGTGTTTTGTAATTCTCTGCATATTATACTATTAATTTGTTCATATTTGCAAACAATAGTTAAAAAGTCATATTAAATTATATTTAGTTTATAAATTATTACTGTGCTATTTTGTACAGCCTTCATTGAATTTCTAATTCTATGTTTTGTTTTGTTTTTTGTTGTTTTGTTTTTTTTGTTTGTTTTTTTACATAGTTCTTGTTCATTATATTATATTTTCTTTCTCTAATCATTTCATGTTAGTATACATTCTTTGGTTTGCCTATCTGTGGCAAGCTTTTTATTTTGTTTGATATCATTATTTTGATGTCATTTTTATCACATAACTGACAGCTTAAGTTATTATCCAATACATCAATAGGAACTCTCATTTTAAAGACTTCAGTTTGTGTGTATAATATTGTTGTATTTCACTATACAACTTTAGTATTTGTGTCTTACTTAAAATACTATGAAGACAAAATATTTTATGTCAATTTCTAATTCTCGTTATTTTTATTTTCTTTAAAAAATTTTTGTTTATTTTGTTGTTGTTGTTTTTTGGTTTTACATGTTCTTGTTCATTATATTATGGTATTTTCTTTCTGTAATCATTTCGTGTTAGTATACATTCTTTGGTTTGCCTATCTGTGGCAAGCTTGTTATTTTGTTTGTTTTTGTGTGATATCATTATGTTAATTTTTGATGACTGGTGCTGCCACCTTTAAAGTGATTAGTGATGCGTATTTCTCATTTGTGTTTATTGTTTCTAACAGTGACCATGACTAGGGATAAATTAGTAGACTGTGTTTATGAAGCCTATCAGATTGAGCCAACTGAATCGAAACTACCTAAACTATCCAACATTAGAGCTGTGAAAAGTTAGTTTACATATGTGACAGTCTACAGGAAAACCGGGCACAACGCGGCACCCTTCGGAAAATTTTTTTTTTGCACTTACAGAGTTGTCGGCGTCCAGATATTGAGCTCTCCAAGTTTTATTGTCGTAGCTTAAGTCGTTCCCACTATAATAGACCTAACCGTTCCCTTCCGTCGGCTTGAAACAATACATTTTTAAGAAATTGATCGATCTTCTCTCGATATTAGCGCACGCCGCGTTGTGTCTGGTTTTCCTGTAGACGGTCACATATGATGAACAATAATAACAACTAAAACAGTAACAGTAACACGCACGAACAAACACAGAAATACTTGACATGTGCATTAACTAAATAAATGATGGATATCAATATCCCTCTACACTGCTAGCAACCTCATCAGGAGTGTTTACACGGTATGGGGGGATGACGTCTTTACTAATTAAAACTTTAGCAGGTAACTGCAAATCTATAGTTTAATATTTTACAATCACTCCTGCCTCTTTGTCCATAATTCCTGGCGTTCCCACACTGTGATGATCATCCACATTTTGGGTACTTCTTCACTCCAGTATCTCTAGTGCATTTGTTGGACACAACAAAGAGAGTGTATTGTCTTGCTACGATGTGCTCTAATGAGTGTAATAAGTGGTTTATTCTGTGTAGGATATACTGATTAGCTAAGCAGGTTGCTATTGAAGTATTTGAAGCTATCAGTTTATTCAGCTGGCATTGAACTACGAAGACTGATGCACCAGTTTCCAATTTTTTTGGAGTGCAGAGGTGAGCTCTATTTCAGTGCGTATCACAGAGATAGCATTTAATTTCAATTTCTATTATTCTTCGCTCTTCCTTTTCTGCTTTCTTTTCACATTCCATTTTTTAATTCTGTCCTCTTAAATTATACGCTCGTCTTCCTTATTTACTTCCACAGATCTTCTTTTTCTTTGTGTAGTGTTTACAAGTATATTACGGTTGTCTTTATCTAATGTATCTAACCATGACATGGTTTTATTATATATATATATTTTTTTTTTCACTTTCACAAATGTGGACTTGGATAATTGGGTTAAGTTAGAGGTGTGTGTTGTTAGCCAGTCGATTAGCCCTAGTATGCTTTCACATATCTCATTATTTAGTATTTCTTATGGTTTCTATGTTGGAGACCAGTATTTGCCTCCTGACAATTGATCTTTTTTACATTCAGACAATTTCACTTTCATTGAATTTGCTGCAGCTTGAATTCTAGGCAGTATTCATCTGATACATGCTTAATCAGTGATTATGCATTAAACACACTGCTTCACATAGGTGGTACATCAAGAACCACATGCGGTACAAACTATGAGTTAGAAGATAATGCAGGATGTACCTAGAGTGGTCTGATACATGCTTAATAAGTGATTATGCATCACACACAAATTCCATCGCAAACTCAAAAAATAGCCTCCCAGAATTTGGTTGTCAATGAGTTAGAGAAAAAAATGTACATTGAATACAAAACATATCAAGTGTGGCGATTTAAATTTTCCTTACATTTGTCTTAGCTAAACTATTTCATTGTTTATGTTATTCATGCAATATATAGAGCTGATCATGTGTGAGTGTGAATGTTTGTGACAAATATTAAGCTTAGTGCTTGTATATAAACATGTTTCTGAAACAAACACTGCAACTCAATTCTATTCCATGATATTGTTCCAATCAGTTGAGGCTCTTGGTAGTTTATAAATTTTGTAGAATTTACAGCACAGCTGGATAAAGAAAATATATCTTGTGGTTCATATGTAAGGGAAGGGTCTTGTTGGAGTGACAAGTTGTTTCCGTATGTTTGAGTGCCAGTGTTTTGTGCTTTACATAAATTTACTCCCAAGTGCATACCACATTTATTAGCTACAACCTCTTTCACCTCGGCACTTGACTCACCAAACTTCTCTTCATCCTTTTTTCTGCATTATTGAAGAAGTTTTATGAATTTTGATTGAGTTGACCTCCCTCAATTCTGATATGGTTTTATTAAACTCGATATTATGTTGGGCTATGTTATCTGAAGTAGTATGTTGTTCCTCCAGCAAACTCTCTATGAATGATTCCATGCTGTGAATATTATTTCTGCCATTTCCAGCTTCATTTGTGTCTGCTGAATTTCATTTTGCAGACCGGAAATAGTAGATCTCGGAATTTCTCTATTTATTTCCCTTCTTTTTAACTATTTTGTGCAGTTTTATAGTTACTAACTAATTCTTTGTCTTTTGTCTCTTCTGTCAACAGTAGGCTTGGAATAATGTGGAGTTGTATGTATATTTGAGGAGTGTGCAGGATTGGATGGGGAAGGATTAGATAGTGTAGGTGACTTCATTGTGGATTTCGAGTTGTTGTTTTGTTCGTTCGTTTTTGTTTCGTTTTTGTTTTTGTACATTTTTTTCAATTTTTCGGAATATGTTGTCTGGACGAATTGTAGAATACTGGGATTAAGTAGTTGGTAAAAATTGCCGATATCAGTTTTAGAGTGATGTTTGCATTTGGATATGATAAATACATGAAGAATGTAGTTCTGTCAATAAAATACCTGTGGTGGTATCATGTGGGTATCCACGCCCGTTCACGATATTCCCTTAACTGTTCCTCTGCCAAGGAAGCACAACCTCTTGTAAAGGGTCGAGTAGGTGCTGCAATTCTCCTTGCAGTTGCTTCAAACTGATTAAACCAGGCAGCTAGCAGGTGTTTCACACAGAGTTGTGGATTGTTTTTGCAAGCTTCCTCTGCAGCAAGCAAGTTAATTAAAATCCCTTCAGCATCCCTTGCATTGGAAGTTGCTCATGTTATAACTTATCATATTGAATGTCGAAATGTGAATTTTTTGAGATTGTGAGGAACTTGAGAAGAACAATCAAAGAAGCAGCTATTCGACGACTTCTTTGGTTCAATGAGCATGTGTGAGCCCTTAACCTATCTCTTCCTTTTTGTTGTTCGGGTAAGGTGTTCAGATATGCGAGGGTCAACTGTAGTCGTGAAAGAGAAAGAAAACTTTTTAAGGCGTGCACACAAATGTACCGAGAGGAATGTCTGAAACTACTAATGTAACTGCTATGATGTGCACTTGCATAAAAATTCTTTTGTTGACTACACTAAGTTCAGATTCATTACGAATTTCGCCAATTGCTAAACATAGATTGTGCCACACTTTATATTGTGTATTCATTATATTTTTCATCGTACTATAATAAGTTTCTTCGTTATTTAGAATGTAAGTGTCATGAAGCCAGCAACCTCCACTGGCAACTTTTGTGCTTAGTAATCTCACCTATTTGATTCTTTTTTAAACAAAAAACATGGCTTAAACCTCTCCCAACGAGGTGAGCTGTTTGATCGTGTAGTAGATGTGGGAAAATTCTCTGAATTATCAAAATTGTATGTGGGCGGAGTCATCTTACCAGCGAGTTACTGCAAGGAGAAGCTGTATCTCATTTGCAACAGTCCTGACCAGTACCAGAATATTTTTACCAAACGTTGAGCCCACACATTCTTACACTCTTACACTTTTTTTCCCTATTAGAACCTGGTAGGTTATTACACTCACCGATCATGCCTGTAGGACAAAAAAACCTATAAAGATCGGCTCAGATATTTAGAGCAAATTGCTAGTAATAGG
>WLWI01002610.1_pt1 | contig 15551 bp, 14 predicted proteins | sample 6701501 | NCBI WGS metagenome assembly WLWI01 (sample SAMN12718690, study PRJNA515312) | sponge metagenome | isolation source: marine sponge | host: Mycale hentscheli | place: New Zealand: South Island, Marlborough, Capsize Point | collected 2014-11-01
AAAGAAACAGGTGTGAAGTACTCATTTGTTTGTGTGTTTGATTTTTGTACAGATATTTGTAGCACCAACTACCACTCTTGTGCGGCTAATGCCAGCTGCTCGGTACGGAGTGACGGAACAGAAAACTGCACGTGTGACACGGGTTATTCAGGTAATGGATACTCGTGCGACCTCTCTGACCCTTGCATCTTGGTAACCTGTCACCATAATGCCACTTGCTCCTTTGATGCCCAAGGAAACACGTCCTGCACGTGTGCTGAAGGCTATACTGGGAATGGGTTTCATTGTGCCATCCTGGACCCATGTCAAGGTGTTCAATGCCATTCCAATGCAACATGTATCTCTGATATTTGGAACCAAACTGGAACTTGTCGGTGTGCGGAAGGCTTCACTGGGAATGGAACAGACTGTGTATTACTAGACATATGCCGTGATACCAGATGCCATTCCAACGCTTCTTGCGTTCCTGACCACCAGAACCAAATCGGAACGTGTGTGTGCGAAGTGGGATTTTCTGGGAATGGAATAGAATGTTTTGCTTTGGATCCCTGTGCGTCGTCACCCTGTCACAGAAATGCTTCATGTACGGCAACAGCAGACAACCAGAACGTACTGTGTGCATGTCATAAAGGATTCACAGGCAATGGCTACAACTGTGATGATAGATGCAAGTTAATCTCATGCAATGTTAATGCAGCTTGTGTCCCTGATACCGGAATGTGCGTATGTAATACTGGATATACTGGGAATGGGTTTTCCTGTGATCCGGTAATGCCGCCATGTTCAGAGTGTCATGCTAATGCAACTTGCAGCATCGCCGGGTCAACGGACCCTCCCACTTGCACCTGTCAATCAGGGTTCACAGGGGACGGGAGAAACTGTTCATTTATCGACAATACCTGCTTGCCAGATTGTGCCGCAAACGCAAGCTGCATACCACTTCCAGCTGGTGGGAGTGGCACATGCCGATGTGTTGAGGGATACCTGGGCAATCCATATGTCACATGCATCTCACATGAGTCATGTGACCAGTCCTGTGGAGAAGTGGGAGTTGTCTGTATTGACGGAGAAGGAATAATGGGAACTTCATGCGTGTCAGTGGTTGTTCAGAACTTGCATGATCAGGTGAGACAGCCAATGGCAGCACATGTATGACTTCAAGTTAGGGATCTGGTGTCAACTCATAATTGCAAAGATATTGTGCCTGCAAATGCTGTTGATAGCTATAATTCTATTGGTGGTTTAGCTGTTTGAAATTTTAGCTACTTGTTATAGACCAATCATAAATTTGCATTTGTTGTAGCATCCTAGCTAATTGTCCATCCTAATTATCCATTGTTTGAATGCATTTGACAAGTCCTTAAAATCTTGTTTAGATTTAAAGTAAACAATGTTATAAAATATACCAACCTGCTTGTTTTCTTTGTAGTTTCAATTATATTTTATGCATGTTTAGTTCAAATTCAAATTCACTTGTTTTTTCACAGCTTGCAAATCTCGGAAGCTCTGAAGAAGCTCTGGTGACATTCACAAGTACATTGCTCAACACCACCATTAGTAGCACACGCCCTGAAGACCTACCTGAGCTGGTCAGTCTGTTCCAAGAGACACTGCAGCATCTGAACAACCCAACACAAGCCACCGTCCAGGTACCTGCCACGCCCCACATTTTCAGCATTATCCTACACCTCGAACTCCTAGCACTTATACAATATTATTGTGTGTGTGTGTGTGTATGTTGTGTGTATGTTGTGTGTGTGTGTGCCTGTTCTCCTGTGAGTTCCTAGCCCGGCTCCAGGAGCTTTGCTTGCACGGCTCACAGTGCCTGCTTAGTGCACAGGCATCCTGGCTCTGCCAGGTGTGCATAACCGCTAGCGGTTGCAAGAGAATTTTTTTTGTGTGTGTGTATGTGTGTGTGTGTGTGTGTGTGTGTGTGTGTGTGTGTGTGTGATGTGTAATAATTTATTGATGTACTCATTAACTTGGTACTAGAATTTGGTGAGGCTAGGAAGTGAGCTCCTGGATGAAGAGAAGATACAGTTGTGGCAAACCATAAATTCGGTAAGGAGAAACTTGAGCATTGATGACACATAATAACAGTTAAGAGGTTTACAATTCTTCCTCCACGTGTGTTCACCAGAGTGAGGTTACAAGAGCTGTAGGCCAACTACTGACTAGCCTCCAGGCAGTGGGACATGCTGTCTTCCTGTCTTCCAATGCTACAGGAGAAACGATATATTCTTCAAACAATGTTGGTGAGTGGCTATCTATCCAACGGAAATTGTGAGAGTCCTTTTTTTTGCTTGATTTTGGTTCATTTGTTTTTAAATATAGCTAGTTATGTTTGTCAAGTGGTTGAAAAAAACCCAGCATAGATTAGCAACAGTCAGTCAGGTATGAATTCATTTGTGTGTGTTCCCTTTTCTTTACCCAGCTCTAGTTGTAATCCGCCCCAACTGCACTTCAAATGAGGAGACTGTTGTTTCGTCCAGTATCCTGGCCCTGAACTCTGGGAAGACAGTGAATTCAACTCAGAGTGAGAGCAGCAACAATGACTCCATCACTCTTCCATCGTCTGTGTATGGACACGGATCTGACTGCACTGCGGCCGGCTTGGTGGTCGTGGTGTACGACGGCATAGGACCTCTTCTGTCCAGCGACCAGCTTCTTCCTAATAACAGCAACTGCTCCAACTTGATGCCAAGACTAGCCCATGGCCAATGGTGAGACACTATCTTTTCCCATTACAGCCTCCCATTAGCCCCTTCTCCATCTACATCTCCGCATGCCAATTAGCTGTACTCGTTAGCTTGTTTGTTTGTTTGTTTGTTTGTTTGTTTTTCTTTACAACAGCTCGTGGTATAATGATACTCCATGTTCTCTGAAGTCCGTGGAAGGTGTGGTGTTCACTGCTTCTGTGGTGACAGCCAACTCGTCAGAGGGAGGAGTAAGTACCGTTGACACGTCAATGCTTTTGGAACCAGTACGCATAACATTTGAGCACGAACCCTTGGCAAGAGACATAAATCCACCGTCGTGTGCGTTCTTGAACGAGCGGCAACTGGGCGTGCACGGAGAGAGCTGGATGACAGAAGGATGTCATCCGGTTGAGAAAGACAGTTCTCCCACTCACACTGTTTGTGAATGCTTCCACCTCACCAGCTTCTCCCTTCTTATTAACCCATCCAGAGACAGAGTAAGGGGAATGAAATATTGAATAAATGAATGAATGAATGAATGAATAGAATAAATATTGAATGAAACATTGAATGAACGAATGAAGTATTGAATGAAATGTTGAATGAATGAAGTATTGAATGAATGAATAAAGTATTGAATGAATGAATAAAGTATTGAATGTATGAAGTATTGAATGTATGAAGTATTGAATGTATAAAGTATGAATGAGCATCTTCCTCATTATTGTGTAGATGGATAACAGACCTCTTCAAATCGTTTCTAAAGTTGGTCTCTGCATTTCCATCGTCTGTCTCATACTTACCATCATCTTGCTATTCACTCTTCAGTAAGTGGAACAGTTGGAAAATAAAAAAAACGCAAGTAAATTTATTTTGACTTGTAACACTTTCCTCTCAGACTTGAGACCAAGCACCTCCACCAGATTCACCGGCAGCTGGCCATTGCCTTGTGCCTGGCTCAGCTGATATTCCTGGTGGGTGTGGATCGCCGCCTGGTGCCCAGCCCCGATGCATTATGCACCACTGTAGCAGTACTCCTCCACTACTTGTTCCTGTGTGCCTTCTCCTGGCAACTGATGGAGGGTGTGCACCTCTACTTACTCATTGTAAAAGTGTTCTTCAACGAGAAGGCAGTGTGGCTGTATTACCCTCTATCCTGGGGAGTGCCGGCTGTAGTCGTGGCCATCACCGTGGGGGCGAAGTTCTGTGACTACGGCTCTCAAGATTTGTAAGTGGTATTGAAAATAATGTTGTTGTTTGTTGTTATTGTTGTTGTTTTTTCTTTTTGAGGATTATTCTTCTGTCTATTTGTGTAGTTGTTGGATAAATGGAGACAATGGGACTAATTGGGCATTCAATGGTCCAGTACTTGCAGTTATAGTGGTAAGTTCTCTGTATCTATTTACTGTATGTATATAATATATATATATATATCTGGTGTAACTAGGAATACTAAATGGTAAAATAAATGAACTAGAATATACTTAATTAGAACATCAGAGTACCAGCGATAGCGAAGTGTCATTCAAATATTAAAAGGACCCCTCTAATTATTAATTGCCCAAGGTTTAAAATGAAGAGAATATTTAATTTTAATTTCATTTTTTTTCCACAGGTGAACGTGGTGATAATGATCATTGTTACAATCAAGATTATCCGAGCATCTCGTACCAACAACAGTGACACGTGCTTGTTATGGTAAAACTTAGTCTGCACTATTATTGTATCTGCTTAAAATTGGTTTGTCAACTTGGTCCATTTAGCACACTGGTCCATGCCTCCTTGGTGCTGGTCCCAATTCTCGGAGTGGGCTGGGTCCTAGGTTTTTTCGTGGTTGGTGAAGGTGCTATTTTTGACGCGATAGAGTGGCTATTCAGCATCTTCACGACCCTGCAGGGGACAATGATATTCATCATGCATTGCGTCCTCAACAAAGACGTAAGAAACATAACGTCCCACGATAGTGTAACAATACATTGTTTACTGTTGTTGTTGTGTGATAACTGTCTTAATATCTGGTGTGTACGATGGCACGTAATTGCTAATATTGAGTGAATGAGTTTGATGGACTATGCATGTCTTAAGGTGCTGGTTCACGAGGTGAAAATCTGTACCTTATAATTCAGATACATCAAGTTTATTTGTTATTGCACGGTTGTACACAGGTGCGCAAAGCATTCCTGAAGGCTGTCGGGTGTCACGAAGCTGCCAAGAAGCAAACCACAGTCCATGAAATGCGGCGGACGAGTATGGCCTACATACGAAGGAAGTCCAGTGTGGGCTTGGAGTCTACTAAAAACATGAGGCTGTTCAATTTGAAGAAGAGTCGCACCTTGGATTCTAGCACCTTGGAAGACAGTATTGCCACTGTACGTTGGGTTGGTGGATACACTTATTGATACTGCTTCACTGGATGTAATGCAGAAAAAGGGTGTGGTTAACTGATTGGGAGTGGGCAACATGTCCAATGACTAGAATATAATCATTTACAAGCAAAAACAACAAAAACAAAACAACAAACAAACAAAACGTGGATTCTGGTGAAAGTGACCCACTCCTCAATTGAGGTCTGGTTACATGAGACTAGGAGAATACTGCATGTGTTCGTGTGAATGACATTAAATTTAATGCATAAGCTTGACAACTTGTTGTCTGCTTTAGGAAATGATGGCGTCTGGGTTCGCCAGTGCTAGGCCGAGTGTCACAGTGATGAGTGTGGATATCGGACACTTGCAGAATATAGCAGAGGAAGGCAGTGGGTACAGCCTTCCAAATTCCATTCCAGGAACACCAGAAAGTGGCTCCAAGCACAGCCTCAATGACAGAGCCAACGGACCTGGAGAAGGATCAGGTTCTACCTCAGAAAACTCCACCCACCAATTAATCAATTCAAGCACAGAGTGATATCAAACAATTCATCAAACTGCACCCCGCCCCTACATAGACTTTTTTTTTACTTATCGAGTTATTTTTTTTTATGATTTTGAATGTTACATGCTATAGGAAAGAATCTAATTGGGCCGTGGGTGTCCCGTAACAGATTGGGTATAGTGAAGTAATTACTTCAATATTTAAAATAATAAATAATTGCAATGAAAAAATATTAAAAATAATGCTTCAGTTTAAATTCCCAGATATCAATGCTAGTCTGTTTTGCCAGACAAGTCTACTGTATTCCAGCCATCTCCCCAGTTGTCCTCCCAACCATCAGCCCCGCCTCCTGAGGAGGTGGTAGTCGTGGCAGCAGGAGTGGTGGTTTTGTTGCTTGCACCACCACTCCAATCCTCGTCCCAGTCGCCTGTCCAATCACCAGTGGTCACTGCACTGTCCACTGTGTCATTGTTGCCAAGGCTACCGTAGCCTCCACCCACTCTACCACTCGACTTGGAAGACTGTTGAGTTCTATTGGACGTGGTACTGGTAGGAGTGGTTTTGGGCGGGGCCGAAGGAGTGCTTGACCAGTCATCATCAAAATCAATGAGAGAAGGCTCTTCTTCCTTTTCTGCCACTTCCCTCTTTTTCTTCTTTTTCCTATGCTTCTTCCTCCTGGCTTCCACCACTTCCTCTTCCTCTTCCACTTTAGGAGCATGCTCAGTGTGCGAGTCATCTAAACCAAGCAGGTCCCCGACATCACATTTATCACCGCTCCCAGTGTCCCTCTTCTTTGGCTGCTCTGTAGTGTAGTCTTCCATCCCGCCCATGTTCTGCCTTACTCCTTCCTCTTCTCCTCCACTTGCGTCATCGTCTTCCTCGGTGGTTTTCATACCTTTGATGTATGCTTGCAGACTGCCCCACCCTTTCTCTGAGCTTGTCTTCACCTGAAGCACATGTGACAGAATAACAATAACTGCAAGCACCAACTGAATTGCTTCATCTGTCTTTCTTACCTTCTCCTTGGTTGGCTTGATCACATTGTGGTTGACATAAGTTCCAAATTTAGAAGCCTGCAATTGCATAAGTAACAAATAACAAGGACAAACAACAACAACAAAACATATAATGACGTTTCGGTAATTTTCTTATGTTAAGAACTGTATTAACAGCCAAAATTTATGCTTAACTTGACGTTTTGACTTGACCAGGTCCTCTTTTGTGGCTATTACAATGATAAATAAACAGCATGAAATTGGGGGTGGGCACCACTTGGCACGTGAGCTAATTCATATTAAAAAGTTATTTTTTCCAGAACTGGCAATACATGAACTGTAGAAGCTGAGATCCCGGAAGCGCCGGCTAATGATAGGCTTGATTTACTGTCACAGTCATCATGAGTCAGCAAGACACTAAGCTTTCAACTCGCTATTCCTTTGTAGCTCCGTCTACAACCTTAACAATAATGTGATGAGTGCCACAATTACTGGATTTGTAGTGTCCATTAGTTCAAACTGTGGTCTAATGGATACAACGCATCCTACAATGACATTACAAACTTCAGGAAACCTCTATTACCCTCATTCATCCACTTACAATAAAGAACAAAAAAACAAAAACAAAACTGAGCCCCACCCACGCTCAGTCCACACACACACACTGATCAACCCACACTCAGTCCACACACACACACACTGATCAACCCACACTCAGTCCACACACACTGATCACACTTGCCTGGTCACTGGAAGGCTTGATGACATTCTCTTGTAGAGAAGACTTGAGTTGTGTGGCCTTCTCTCCGGCCTGCGAGGCCCACACACTCGCCTTCTCCCCAGCATTAGACATCCATGAGCTTGCATTAGAGCTGAAGGAACTCCAGCCAGTGGATAGGGAACTCCATGTGTTAGAAAGGAACTCATTATCTCCTCCATCATCCTTACTGGGCTCTACCGTGTTGCCAAAGCCACTGTACTTGCCTCCTTGGCTTGGTGGAAGGTCACTGTGAAAGGGGAAAAATAATAATAATAATAATAATAAACAATTAAACTAATTATGCACTGAAAACAACAACAACACATACTAGAGACAATACTCACTCTGGACGATCGGCATTTTCAAGCTGCTTTCTCCTGAAGTAGTCCTCCTTTTGGTTATTTATTTCACTCCTAAAAAACAAAAACAAAACAAAAACAAAAACAAAAAAAAACAAAAAAAAAACAACAACAACAACAACACAAGTCACATGTAAAAATTGACATCAGTACCAAGTGTGTAGGATAATATACTAAAGATCATAGTTATTTTTACGCATAGTAAAACTGCCAGTATGTTTTCTTTAGTGCAGCATTAGAAGACCACGAAGGTAGCAGCAATTTCCAGGCCACTCGAATGAGTTTACTAATGACCTATTTCAGTGGGACAGGTCAATGAATACTTCTAAGTTTACAATGACAACCTTAAGCTAATATTTATTCTCTGTCTCTTAAACTACTCTGCTATAGGCTATACAATATTGCTGTTAATCATCCCTTACCTATCTAACCACCAACAAAACTACACTTACTTGGAATACCCGCCATAGAAGTCTTCATTTCCTCCTCCTCCTTTACCAAACCCATTGTTGTAAGAACTGCTACTACTGCCACCTGTATAGCCATAGGACGAAGAGGATGATGAGGCCCCGCCTCCTGAAACTCGTGCAGATTTGTGGTGCCGTGCTGAAGATGTCTCAATGCTCCAAGGACGATTCTCAGAAAGTGCCAATATCTGAAATACATTATGATGAAAGATGATGTATTATATACTTAAGTTCACACACACACACACACACACACACACACACACAGTGTATTACACATACACAGAGTTGAGTTGACACCACATACACCAAAAGTACACACACGCACGCAACTCCCCCCCCGCCACCCCACACCCCACTTGATCCTACCATACCAGAGGACGTTTGGACCCCACACAACACACACACACACCCCCCCACACCACCCCCCCCCCCCCCCCCTCCCACGTAACAAACAAACACACACACACACACCTTGTCCCTATAAAGGGCGGCTGTCCTCGAGTTGTACTTGTCAGTGAAACTCATTCCTGGTGTAATGTCCGACTGAGAGTCAAAGAACTCTTTAGTGCGACTGTTCCCTCCAACCTTCATTTTCTCTACTTCAGAATCTTTCCAGCGATCCATTGTAGTGGATCTCACAAAACTAAGGAAAATACATACACAAACCCACATGATAGTAGAGACGGACATCACATGCTGAAGCTGTTGATACAGTTCCTACAACATCTGGCTGATACATGATCACATTCACTGCACCAGGTTAGGGTCATTCAGGATATCAACACTATGGGTATAAGGCAGGCACCACCAGTGCAGACTCTCAGTATATACTACTTCAAGACTCAGCTGCACTGTAAAATCATCAAGTATTATTTGTATGTGGATATATACAATGTCAGAGCTAACTCATGTGAGCTGTGCAACGAAACCAATGATTTACAGTGTCTGCCTGTCTTCAAAGCAAACAACAATTAGGAGAACTAAATTATGAGCAGCTGCATGGGCAACTGGAATATGGATGGCTTCAAGGGAACTTAGACCAAATAGGCTCCTATCTAATAAAGCAATTGCCCAACAGTTAATAGGAAGTGTTAACCACATTGACATTCAAAATGTATGCCACTATCTAATGCCATTGTACCAGAACCTTGCCTAAACAATACGATGAAATGTACCAAATTGTATTTAAATAGATAGACGTAGATGATAGATACATGTAAATAGATATGAATTTCCATTAAGAGTGTCTGGGTTGCTTTGCTCAACTGCCAATAGTGTTAACAAATCCACTTTAATTAAGTGATAATAAGTGTAACAGCTGTGTAGTTAATGATCGGGCAATGATCGTGACTGTACAGGTAGCACTATGATCATAATCTCTAACTACCCTGTATGTCTAAGACTAGACACATGTTGCATGAGCAAAACGACTGTGAGGATATTTCAACTCCTTTAAAAACATGAACCAGTAATAAATACACCTGTTGTAACATATAGACTGTGAGTACTCTGGACCCAATCTTGGCCTTGCTTTAATTCTACTATATGTTGGAACTTCTTACCATATATAATGCATGATTTCACTGCTCTGTCACCTTTATCTTACAACTTCACCTCACATTTTTATCTCCAACCCATTATATACTGCCTTGAAGAACTTTCTTACCCATTCCACTATTTCATTAATGAATGATCACAAAACACAGTTCACAAACCCATGATCCTTTGTAGCCATATCTCACCTGATATGAACTCCCAGGCCTCTGTGTTTTCCTGAGCAATCCAGACATATAAATATTCCATAGCTGACAGATACCCACTGAGGATTTCTAGCCCCACATTCGAAACAAGCCTATCAAATGACGTAAATATAAAGCGCAAGAAGAAAAAACTTAACAACAAAATATCTACTCACATTATTGTCATATCTCTTTCTTAAATCCTGAAGAGCTCTCCTAGTTTCTACGCTTGCCATCCCAGGATAATGAAACTATTGTGCCCAACAACTCTCACCAGAGGTCCTAGCGAAGGGAAGTGATGATGTGGTTGCTTGGTACGTCATTATTTGCGCACTCAGCAATTTTGATGCGTTCAAGGGGCGTGGCTAAAATGTTGATTGGTTTTAGTTATAGTAAGGAGGTGGGGCTGGTTACTAGGCACCCAGGGGTAAGCCGATATAATGGATAATGCTGATTTGGAGAAGCTAAGGGTGAGCCCGGGAAAGCTTACTCCCAAGTTTAAAGCCGGCACTACGAAATATAGCGTGACGGTGGCAAGTTCGGTGGCCGAGTTAAAGCTTACTGTCCTCACGAGCGACTCAGGAGCTTCATACACAATCAAGGTATAGAAGTACTTCAATCATAAGTACCTACGATCATTTTAGTTCCTTTATTTAAAGAAATTGAGCTTGGTCTACTATATTCTTTTAGGGAACTTCAAAAGATGATAAAAAGATTGCTAAGTTGAACGAAGGCGAAAAACTTGTAATAGAAGTAACAGTGAGTGCAGAAGATGGAAAGACTACCAAGAGGTACACTATTGAGGCGCGCAGACTAAGTGCAGATGATGCCACTTTGTCTTCCCTCACAACCTCTGTGGGAACTCTCTCTCCAAGCTTCAGTGCATTTGAGTACAGCTATGAATGCTATGCTGGCTGCAGTGTAGATAATGTGTCACTGGCAGCAAAGTCAGAGGATGCTGCCATGAAGATCAGCCTGGCTGGTGGTAAACCCATGGATAAGTTTCCTCTGAGTCCTGGAAAAACTCTTGCTGAAATAAATGTCCTTTCTGTGAATGGAAAAAGTACGACAAAGTATATTATTGTCTTTATTAAGCCGAGGCTTCCAGTCACTCTTAAGTTGAAGAAAAAAGAAGAAAAATTTGAGTGTGCCATTTGCTGTGGAGTGTTAGACAAACCTGTAAAAATTAAGGGAGGATCCTATCATTATTGCCAGCACTGCGTGGAGGAGGTCACCCGAACAAATAAAATGGATCCCTTCACTGGAAATTCTTTGGAAGAAGGATGGATGGAACAAGCTTACACCGTGGATGAGGAACTGGGTAAAGCTGATGCAATTTACCCATCACCCTCAGGAAGTATTGAGGCTATAATGAATATAATTGGAACAAAAATCAAGGAAGAAAGAGAAAAATCTACCAAGGAAGAAGTAATATTATTGCAATGAAAATGTCATCTCATGTTATTATTATCTTGTTGTATACAGCCAACAGAATCTTGTAAAGAATGCAGCAAGAAAATACCAACTGTTGATCTCCAGCTCCACAAGGAGCTATTGTGTGATGCCAAGAAGTCGTTGATACCAGCTAAACAGGAGGTGGTTGAGGAAAGAGTTGTAATATATTGTGATGTTGATGATTCTTATCTGATGCAGGTTAAAGTGCAATCATGGGAAAAGAGATTGAAAGATGACTCCATAGGAAACAAGGCCACTGAGCTGATCAAGAAGGGACAAACTTGGGAAGAAAAGTATATGAAAGCACTACCCCATCCAGGTATCAAAACCAATCATAATAACCTATGTTGGTATGCTTGTTGACCAGTAACAAAACATGAACTAATTAATAAGGAGTGAAAGGAACGTGTCTATACTGAACTGAGTGAAAATTTCCTGTTTTTTTCTTTTTCTTTTTCCCCCTACCCGTTCTAAATAGGAGAGTCTCCACATTATGGTCCAGACCAGGCTCCCATTGATCACCTACAAAAGGCAGCTAGGTGCTATGCTACTGCTATCAGCAGCTCTCCACGAGAAAGCCAGAGTCATTTAGCCATGGGGCTGGCACTAGAAGACTTCTTCTATCTTGAAGACCTTTTTGGGATGAAGAGGGAGGATGTAGGAGGAGAAACGGAAGGTGAAGCAGAGTTATCATCCAAGGAGGAAGAGTTTCTGGCCATTTGTAAACTTCATGGAGTTTCGTCTTCTGCCACTCTGGCCATTAAACTGAAAGCAGTAGAAGCAGAGTACCTGACTTTAAAAGATGCAGGACAGACTCATAAAGCTGAACATGTACAGAGTCTGTATGCTTGGAAGTCCAAGAAAGCTCTCCAGGTAATATATGCAGTTATAGTGTCTAACTGAAATTAGTCATGCTTCTTTCTTTATAGGCCAGCCAAGGGTCCTATGCAGTAGATGCTGAAAGTCCGCTCTACAAGGCTAAACAGAAGTACCGTGATGCAGTTAGCTGCAACACATCAGATGCCATAGCCTGCTTCCATTTTGGTCGGCTATGCTTGTTGCTGGGAGAGAAAGATGAAGCCAAGACTTACCTCAGTGCAGCTGTGTCTGCCAAACCAACTTTGTCTCCAGCAAGATTCTGCTTGGGCCTTGCACTAGCTTCATCACACCAGTCATTTGCTAAGATTCTCCTGGTACATGGCCTGTCTCAATATCTGGACCAGATGCAGGTGCAACATGAGATAAATGCAGATCCTTCTAAAAAGGGAGTAAAAGAGCTTTATTCCAAATCATTTTATCGGCAGAGTAATACACTAATAGTAAGTGGTTAAATTAATGTATATTAATTTATCTTAAAGGTTGTATCGCCTCATTAACTGTTCTCACCCCCTTCCATTATTTACAAAGCTGCTCTTAAATGAGAATAGGGCAGTGTGAAAGAACGATCTAGAAATCCAGAGTCTTGTATTAGACTCATCACATGACCGGCTCAAAGGTACACTTGTAATTTTTGCTTAAAACATGACCACATGAAACAATTTGCTGAAAGCAATTAACTTGTAAATAGTGAAATGACATCTGGTTTTAAGTTCATAGGCTTTGCTGGAAGATTATACTGTTGTTTATTTCTATACTTAATTTAGATAGAAGGATTTCTATGTTTGGCTTCTCTCTCTGGCCATGGCCATCTCACCAAAGAAACCTGCTTGTTGAGCTCCTCCACATGTGTCTCAGCAGCCCATCTTCACCACAGAGCCAGCACATACGAGAAGCTCCTCTGGAGCTCCTTGAAGGCTAGGGCACAACTTCTTCAGCTCCTTCATGCCAACAAAGATGGAAGTGTGCTCAGACATTGCAAGCAGCTATCTGCTCTCATCAGTAATTGTGGCCTCAAGGCTAATCCTGAGCTCAGAGAAATGCAGCTTGAGGTAAGACAAAAACCTTTATTACATTTATGAGAGCAGAAAAAATTAATTAACCATTGCATTTAGCAAAAGGTATAATTAGAGATGTCAAATTTCAGTGACTGTGGCAGAAAATTTGCTGGGAGTGGGTGGGGAGTCTTAGCAAGTCCAGTTAAAATTTGGTGACATTCCAATGCTAAATAGAGGGTTCTTATAATATTGTGGTTATAGTATCAGTTATTAATAATAACAATTTTAGGTTTAGTTTTGTACATTTCTATCATGCTTTTTAAGACTTTTTAAACATATCTTTATTATTTGTTAATAAATACATTCTCCTTGTTAGGCGATCACAAACTTCTTCATTCAGAGTGCTTTTGTTTTTAATGCCTAATGTAACTTTTAGATTTGGTATATAAACATTGCACGAAGCTAACCGTACTATTAATTTTATAACTCTTTCTAAAAGGTGTTTCAGCTTGGAGTCCTATTACAGCCTAGCAGCAGCGAGGCTCTCTGTCATCTCGGCAATGGTCAGCTCATGCAATACGATGCTACCAGCGACAACAGCTGGCTGGCAGATGCTGAGTTGAGTTTCAGGTCTAGCATAGAATTGGAAGGAAAAACTGTGTCTTCAGCTCTCATTCCAGACAAACTTAAAGAGCAAGGATGGTGGAAGAAGAAAAATACTCCATCAGGTCCCACTCAAGCTAACACATCAGGCTCATCCCCGGCCAAGAAACCGAGCACAGGACCTGCTCCGACCAGTACAAAACTAGGACCTGCTCAGGCCAATACAAAACCAGGACCAACTCAGAGTCATTGCAACAAAGGAAGTGGAGTCTCTAGACCAGCAGCAGGCGCTGCAGCAAAAAAAGTACCTCCTTCCAAGACCACGGGGACTGGAGCGGGAGCCGGGAAAAAGCCAGGTACAGCAGTAGGTGGAGCTTCTAGAGCTCCCCCACCCCGAGGTGGGGCGGCAGTTCAGAAGTCTGGTGTTGGTGGAGGTGCAGTAAGAGGAACGTCAGGAAAACCAGCAGCCACCGATGCCAAGAAACAGCAGCCAGCTCAGAAGACCACACCTATAGCCAAGCAACAACCAGGCACAAGCACTACTGCTCCAAAAGCTGAAGCAAGTAAAGATCTTACCCCAGAAAAGAACCAAAACGCACCACAAATAACAAATGCTCGAACTCACTTGGCCCGCCTTGGTCTTGCCCGTGTATTGACAAAAACAGAAGATAAGAAAAAACTAGAAGAAGCAGAAGGTCTGTACGAGGAAGTTATCAAGATGGCTCCCGAGCTGCATGATGCATATATAGAGCTTGGAGACATGCTTGCAAAGTTGGCTCCAGCCAAAGCAGTCGAAGTCTACTCGAAGTTTCCCTTCAGCGAACCTCCCACATTTGATGATGCATTTTTGCATGGAGAAATAGTGAGGCTGGTGATGAAGAACGAGGACTATGATAACCCACGGCTGTGCCGAAGCTTAATTGCTATGGGAAAGGCTCTGGGAATCGGCGTGATCGACAAACAGGTGGCCATTTTGGAAGGGAAATTCAAGTCTGCAGTACTGAAGACTGTGTATGCAGGAATTCATGGGAAGCCAGTAGACGATTCTGAATTGCAGGCTTTCTTCAAGTTTAAATGCTGGCTCTAAATTACTAGACTAACAATGCACATTTTAGTAAATAAATATTTTATTTTGTGTGTTTGGATAAAAACTATTACCCTATAGTATCTTTAATTATTCAATTTTATTGAAGTGATATTTTGAAAATGCAAAGCTACTGTAAAGTGAACAGGATAGGCATGTGTGTTCATATGGACAATTTGTATATCCTAGAAAAAGAGTTGGACTGGTTTTGTCACGCTGAAGAGAGCTGTAACAACAATGCCTCTATTTCTGCATGAGATGATTTGTCCTAAATCACACACGACACAAAAAACAAAATGAAGCATTATTCAAACACCTCATATACTTTGTCTTTAGTACAATATTACACGTATTGGGAGAGGGGAGTTTGGTAAAGTGTAGTGTCTGTTAGAGGATTCACTAGATTGTTATACAATACAATGTGCAGTCTTACCTCTCGGTTAATATTGTCTAGTCTGCAAGCTTTTTCTAGCCACTCCACAGCACTGGCCTGACTACCCAGTTTCATGTGACACTATACACACAAAACAGTAGAACACTAAGCAATGGTGGAACGGCACAAGTGAAGTTGAAATGTACTAGCCATTTGAGAAAACACCAGTTATTATATAGATATTTGCCTTTTTAATAGCATGCTGAATT
>WLWI01002611.1_pt1 | contig 15543 bp, 8 predicted proteins | sample 6701501 | NCBI WGS metagenome assembly WLWI01 (sample SAMN12718690, study PRJNA515312) | sponge metagenome | isolation source: marine sponge | host: Mycale hentscheli | place: New Zealand: South Island, Marlborough, Capsize Point | collected 2014-11-01
GATCTTGCATGATTCTTACGAGGATCTTGCATGATTCTTACGAGGATCGTGCATGATTCTTACGAGGACTTGCATGATTCTTACGAGGATCTTGCATGATTCTTACGAGGATCTTGCATGATTCTTAAAAAATCAGGCAAGTTCATGCAAGAATCTTGCAAGAAATCATGAATGATTCTTGCAAGGTTCTTGATAAGAAATCATGTAAGATCATGCAAGATTTTTTTGATTGGGAATCAAGCTCAGCTAATTACATGAATACACACACTCTTATTGTTACTTTTGCTGATGCATCACACACACACTTAAACCATACTGATGACGCTTTACCAACCCATTCTGATGATGCTTTACCAACCCATTCGGATGATGCTTTACCAACCCATTCTGATGATGCTTTACCAACCTGGTTTATTTAATGAATTCTTCATGAATACACACACTATTGCCGTCGTCGTCATTGTCACTGACAGACATAGTCAAGAAGAATAGAAGAATAGGGGGAATATGGTTACCTGCTGGTCCAAAGCCTGAAATTTTTTCTTTTGGCTTCCTTGAAAATGTTCTTTTCGTAGGTAATTTACTATCTTGTTGAAGAGTAGTTTTATCATAAATTACACAACTATACCTTTCCAGGACCCCAAACTTGAAGTAACAACAATTTTTTTTAAAAAGAGTTCGTCATTACTGCTTGAAACACATACTTTATGCTGGGATATCTTTCACACATCCCCAGCAGAGTTCTTAATTTTGTCAAAACTTGTGATGTAGTTTTACACCCTGTGAAAGAGTAATAAAATGGTAAGACTTTGCACCTTTGTTTACCAAGATTTGACAAGTTTTGTTTAAATAATAATTTAAAAAAACTGTCCAGTATATAATACCAACCAAATAATCAAGATCTGGATATATTGATTGCAAAAGAAAAAATGCCCTGCTAAAATGACTGTGATGTCTGTGACAACTGTCTGTACTGTTTTTAGCACCTTTCTGTAGAGTATGCTGAATGTGGACACACATTCGTGTATCTGCTTCTTTATGATCACACACTCCCTACATTATTGGCTTGAGACCCTTTGTAAATAACATGTGAACCTGTAGCAAAAAACACATGTGTAATTTCGTTGGCCATAAAGTCAGCAATACTATACATTATACCTGAAGTGATGTACACTTCATTCTATGATTGCTCAGTTTCAGTCACTAACTTTTTCAGTTAAGAACTCACACAATTTTTGTTTGTGAAGTCTTTAAGAAAATCTTTAATGTTTGAAAGCAGGTTGGTTGCATCACTAAATTTTCTTCTGATGTCCTCCCCCCTTTTCTCTCTTCTTGTGATTCCTTGAGACTTTTTATGTAGATGTCCCATACAGTGTCCATGCATGCCCACTGATTTGCTGAATTAATTTAATCCATGGCAAAAAAAAAAGACATTGTTGCAGTAATCATTAAATACCTCTACATATTTTGTAGGTAATATAAAAAGAATAGCTGGGTCATCAAAAGCCTTGACATGAAGACTTACTGGTAGTTTTGCATCTTCACTAGTCCCAATAAATGAAGCAAGTCAGCTTTGTTAGCTAATAGTCACTACTTGGCACTCTCAGACAGTGAAGGAGGCCATTCTGATTTTCATGGCAAAAAACTCTCAAGGTTCCCATCTCCGAATTTGCTAGCATTATGCAAATGAATGAAGATTTAACAGTTTTTTTTCGGATTAATCAACATGTCTTTGCTTTTGCAGACTATTTTGGTTGGGTCTTTTGAATAAAGGCAAGTCATTTTTTTCTTGATTGGCTGATGAATTGATATACATATCTCTATTCTTGAGTACTTCAGTCACATACTTCTGATATTAATCAACACATAACTGTTCAATAATTTGAACTATAGCTGCTACAATATCACTTGTGCAATTCCTAGTGTCCAGGGCCAGCAACTCTTGTTGTGCAGAAAAGGGGTTTGCTCATTGTGATTGTGGCTATCTTTTTTGTTTTCATGAATTGGTCCTCAATTTTAAATAGTATTCTTGCTTGTTTTGAGCCAGCAATTGCCTATGCAAATTATTTTTTTATTTCATATCCCTAATATCAACTGGAATCCACCTAGCATAATTTATATGGTGTAGAGATGGCACAAAAGCTTCTAGTGTTACCGGGATTACCCACAGTATGAAACTGGAAAGTACTTATACCAGTACCATGAAATGATCCAACCGCAATTGTTGCAGATGGGGAGTGGTCAATATTATCTACTACTCACACAGTCAACAAATCTTTTCAAAGGTGTTGGTGGATATATTAAGTTTTGGTCTTCAAATAGCTTGCAAACTGTTTGATATAGTGTATCATTTACCTGTAATACATGATCATAGCTAACCAAGACATGATCATAACTGAGACACCAAAATTGTCATAATTATTATTATTATCATTATTAATCAACTATCATTACTATTATCATTATTATCGTCATCATCACCATTATTATCATTATCAACACTATCATTATTGTTATTATTGTGTTATCATTATTCAAGAGGACTTCGGCAAGAAGTCAAAATGTCGGGAGGACTTTGGCAAGAAGTCAAAACGTTGGGTTAAGTTTTAATTAACAATATTATTGGCTGTAAGAATGAGAAAATTTGCTATTATTATTGTTATTATTGTTATTATTATTATAACTTTAAAACTATGCATATAACAGAAATAAAATTAAAAAAACAAAACAAACAGATGTAATGTGATGTAAAGGGTGAATAAAGAACAAACTCTAAATACAAGAGGAGCCTTTAGATGAAAGGGAAAAAAGGAAATAAAAATTACAGCTAAGTGTATGAGGTGAGCTATACATTATAAAGTGAGAGCGACAGCTGTTGGAGAAGTCACTTGATAGAAGTGAACGACAATGAAAGATCAATAGGTGAGAATGGTTTCCATATTAGAGATATGCGATTAGAATAGATGATGCCATGTAGTGGAAGTGCAAATCAGCATTTGAATAAAGTTTGTTAGTAAGGTAGTAAGTTAGTAAAGTTAGTAGCTAAGGTCGTATCTATGGTAAGTTAGTAAGTCAGTAAGATAGTAAAGAAAAGTCTGACATACCCGGATAATCAGCAGTTGATTTAATTTTGTTTGATATATTATTGGCTAACAATAGAAGAACGAACAGTGGGTGAAGTTTAAGCCAAAGTAGCTAGATAGTGCATTGGTCAGAAGGTTGAGTCAACTTGTCCATAGTGTGTGGAGCTGGCTTTTTCTAAACCGTAAGGAAAACTAACAGATCTACCTGGCACTTATTACAAATAGCTATACCTGAAGCCATTGTCTCTAGAAGAGGGTAGCTAAAAGTTAAAAAAAGGATATCATTTTAGTGCGCTACTAAGCATCACCCGCAGCTAGATACGTAAAAATAGCTACTTTCCGGACCGGTGTTTGGTTAGTGGAGCGCGGTAACTGACCTTCCTTGTCCGAGAGACTGTGGCTACACCATGCCGCTATCTTCCGAAATTTCTGATTGGCTGCTGGAGAAGTATGGTGTACATGTTTCGATAGCGTGGATTGAGGCCTGTATTAAATGGATGGCGGAAGAACAAGCTGTGAGTTGGGTGTGAAGTGTGGTTTGGTAAGGAGTAAACGAAACCCTGGGTTCAGTGGAACATAAAAGTACTGTGGTTCAGGAGATGGTAAGCACACGCTATGGTGACAAGTTAGGTTGGACTTAACAATTGTTTTATGTAGTTCCTGCTTTTTGTAGAGAGAATTTTGCTCAGTGTGAAAGTGTATCTAAGTGCGTGTGTTTGCCCGAGATATTTATATAGTAGTACACTAGTCTGTCAGTGACAACGATAATGATGGCGACAGTATGTATTCATGAATAATTCATGAGCCGAGTCGGTTGGTAAAGTAATAGCAATACCAGTTGTGTGTGCATATTAAAACTGTGCCAGAGTGCATATATAGGTGAGCTGAGTTGATAAAGAGTTTGACGATGGTGTGAAAACTGAGGAGGGTTGGTAAAGCATTGTCAGTAACGACGACTACGGTGATGAAAAGGAATAAAACTGACTGATGTACCTAAAATCAATTGGTAGAGGATGATTACAATATACCATATGCTACTCCATTCAATATGCAAGAGTTAGTACACCAAGTGTGTGGGGCAGAGCCTCTGCAACAGGATGAAGTAATGAAGAGAATATTGAGAAGAAAGAAGAGCTGTGTGTGTGTTATGTCTGGTTATCAGCATGTGCGTGTATTAGAACGTAATATATTTGTGTTTAGTGTACTAGAACGTAATGTATTTGTGTTTATTGTTAGCGTAGCCAAGTCATAACCGTGCAGATAAGCATTGAACTGCGCATGACCGAATCAGTCTGCTCTTTAGATAACACTAACCGTAATAACTAAAGTGTGTGAGCTTTCCGAGTAGCTAGTCTGGGCTGCTATTAAAACTCAGGACCGAGGCGATATGGGCGGGCGAGAGACAGACCCGGTGGCAGCGTACCTGGACAGCCGGCATCGAGAGGTTGACAACCACTACTCGGCCCTCGCCTACAGATGCCTGCCATTCTTCTCCTGAAAGTGCCACTGTGATGTGGGGTACTTGCCAGTATTTTATTGATGCTGACATTAATGTTCAATTGTAGACTATAGCATAGCAATACTTAATTTTGGTTGGTGATTAGCTGTTGTATCAAAGAGCTATTGGTTGTTATGTTCTTCAAAACAGCTTCTTTTTTTCTATTCAGTATTGTTTAAATAAGGGCCTGGTTCAAAGAACAAGGATAAATAATTTTATTTAAGTTAATTTTTGCAACTATAAATAGATCTGCACCCAAACCAATTATCTTCTTGAAAACACTTAAACATTATTGTTACAGATATATTATGTTCTCCATTGTAAAACGGATATTTGCACAATCTAAGTTTGTTCTTCTAAGATATGTTGCAGACATTCTTTGGTTAGCCATTCCAATACTGCTCTATCATGTTAAACTTTGCATCAGCTATTGATATGGGGAAAAATAAATTTACTTCGTCAAATGAACTGTTGATGTAGAATTTTAAACTCCCTGAAGCTCAGATTATAGAAGGGCACTGGACCTCCTTTTTTTTTCCATTTTTTTTTTTTCCATTTTCACCAATTGACTTTATTGGACACTCGTGAAGAGTTCCTATGTACCATACAAACGTACATGTAGCGTAATCAAAATTCACCTAATATCAATGATAAGAATAATGTAGCAATGTAATACTATATAAATAGCCATACTAAATATTGGCTATGCATAAAATGTTGTTCTGAATGACCTTTATATTTTTATCTCTATTATTGTTCTGTTATCACGCCAATTAGATAGGTTTTTGGTTGCAATTTTTATAAGGCTTAAGTTGTGGTGTAGCACCCATTGTTTGAACAAATAAAATTTCAGAGGTGTTTAACTAGAATCAAGATTTGTGGATTGTAGAATAATCTGGTAAGACTATTTCCAAGCCCTCAGTCATTTGGTGTAAAACATAATAGAGTGCACTAATATTATGAGTAAACTGTGACGGTAAGTAAAGCATGATGGAAGAGTTTATGGATGTAATGAAAATGGCACCTTTGTGGGTATAAAAAGGTGTTTAGCTGCTTTGTCATTTGTCATTCAACTTAATCGCCCAGTAATTAATAATTCTTAATGGGGACTTTCAGTTTTTGATGTAATGTACAGTAAACATCTTTACTGTACATCAGGACTCCAGAATATTTTCAAGCTTACAGTTTACAAAGAAAAGTGTCTGAATATACCAGCATGGCCAAACTTTCACATGAAATTTTCAGTGTGGACTGAAACTTTTTCCACACACTAGTGTAACATGAATGCAGTTGCTTGTATGTAGTTTAGTGGTATAGTGTTGTTCAACTTGTGGTCTACTCGTTTATTTTCAGAAAACTCGAGTAAGTATTAATTTTCATGCACTTATATCTAGCAATTTTTTTTGCTAGCATATTCTATTAGTATACACCAGAACTGGATTGGAGCTACTGATCCATTGAAGATGGACACTGAATAATTGAAATGGTGGACTGATGATTTCTTTTTTCATTGTACTCACAGAGTGGAAGGAGTAAGGATGAAATGTGTTTTGCAGTAAGACAGCAGCTTCTTCACTCTAATCTCTGTGAAGTTGTGCATCAAGGTAGCTTGGCTCATAAAGACCTTCAACAAAATGGGATACTGGAAGGTGTATTTTTGATTCAGGTACTATTGAATATGGAGTATGGCTTTTAATTTGTTTAATTTGGTACTCATGTTTGTATTTTGTCAGATATGCCACAATTAGGATCACTATATGGTTTAGGTTCATGCATTGCTTATTAGTGGAATGTATGTGAGCTTTGTGATTGCAGTTTGTGAGTAAATAAGATCATCACTTGGATGCAGAACTGATGTGACATTGAGTCAGGTCTTTGCAGCTGAATATTCTGCTAAACAAGTTTTGATTTTATAGTTCATTTATCTATAAATACGGGAAGTTAAAGGTTACTGCTTATTAGGATATTTAGTGAGTTCTGAACTAGATCTAGTCAGGGACAGGTAATGAGGGAATTTGTAGAACTGGATACCAAATCTCTACAGTGCTTAGTAATAAGGCAAAATTGGTTTCCCTGAAGTCACAATCAAGCAAAGTTATTAATCTCAATTTGTTTCATGTAACATAATAAAACTGGAAAGACTATATAATGATGAAGCTATATAGAACAGAGAGAGTAAGTAGGGTAAATAAATGTGATAATTTTAGTTGTAGGAGGGTGAGAAGAAGTGATCTTTAACAAATAGAAGGGATGTAGACATAATTAAAAAGACCGTGCAAAGTCCATAATTTGTGGCTGCATTATTGGGCATTAGTTAAGTTTTATTCTGGCTAATAGAATTGTAGCTAAACAGGGGTAAGCCTATCCAGTTGGTGTAGAATAGTAATTTACTAGAAGTAAGCCTTCTAGCTGGGTTTATTTTTAAGTGGCAAATATTGACCCCACCTAAGGAGAGTTTGTTGTGTTAGTTTTTTGTTATTGGTTGTTTTTTTTCTGAATGATGGCTCTATATTTTTAAACTATCTTCTTACAATAATATATCATTATATGTTGTTGTTTTTGTAGTTATTTAAAAAAAATTAAGTTAAATTCTTATTTTCTATAGTCCTCCTTTAAGTATCTATCTAAATAGACCAATAGTGGTGCAGTTTATTAATAGTTGAAGAAAGACTGTGTCCGAAACAATGAATATATGAGCCTATCCTCAATTAACATAAGAAGCTTTAAACTGAAAGGGCTATGTAATGGTGTCAGTAATCTACATTTAAAAAAAATGATTATTCTATATACCAGTATTTTGGCTGAATTAAATATGATCAGTTGAATTTGACATTTATTCAGATACTTTATTTAATGGTTCCGGTTCCATTAGCTAACTGTACCTAAATTTTAAGTGTGAGTATAAACTACCATGGCAATTTTTGTTGTTGTTTCCTTGGATGTTAACACTACAAGGTTCTACTGTTGTTATTAGTTGATATACTTACATCACTCTTTTTGAGGGATGACTACTACTTGATATATCAAAATTATTATTTTTTAAAACGCAAGGGAGAGCAACTTTAAAACAAATAGAGGACATTTATTTATATACATTTTGTATTATATTTGTCAGAAACATTGTGTTGACCATTATGTGTGTTGGTTTTGTGGACATTTTTAGGTTAATGGTGCAGTAGATATCAGTTGCTCTACATATAACACAGTTAATATAGTAAAGAAAGATGCTGGTGGAGACCATAGAATGTTACTTTTAGATGCAACTGATGGACAATCAGATTTTAAAGTAATGGAATATCAATATATATCACATTTGGACATTCAGGTGAAGCCAGGCACAAAGGTACCTATTTGTAGTACGTACTTATAATTTACTTGTATAATATCTAATCTAGTTTTTGAAGCCCAAGTTTAGCGTACAGCACATTGACAGCATACTGAAGTTGAGAATTTTAGTAGCACGTAGGGCGGCAAACGTTATGGAGAGGGGTTGTAAGGCCCTCACGCTTGACCTCACTACAAAAGGTAGCTAGAATTAGATTTAGAAGTCTAAAGAGACTGAACACTTTTAGTTTTTCAAACTTCTTGCAAGACTGCCAAAACAAAGGTAAAGAGAGATATATATAAGGGAAAAAATGATACTAAGGGTGGAAGTTGAATAAGAGGTGATGATTAGTTATTGAATGGGAGGTGTGACTGAATCAGTATAGTGTGAGACACAAACAGTGGGGTGTATAGAGTGTAAAAGAGGGTCAAACAAAACATAAGGAGTCATACACATACATATGAGTCCAGCTCTAGTTCATATTCAAATTCTTGAGGAGTTGCCTTGGCAACCACTTTAATGAGGGCTGGCCTGAACAGCACGCTAAAGATATAGTGTACATACGTGCCTTTTGAAAACGCTGTAGAGAAAAGATGTAATCTTTTATTGGCTTTCACAATTTGCTAGGCATTGTTAGACAGTTGGCAAAGTAAACAGAGACTCAAGTGTTTAGGTCTGTTACTCGAATTTCCTTACTCCTTTGCTTGATAGGTAACTTTTTGGTGCCACAACTGGCTACCATATGGCTAAACCATCATCCCCATCTCAGCTTCAGATACTGCCATCACGAAAGAAACAAAACAAAACAGCATTTTGAGAAGATATTTCTCTGATTATGGTGGTGTGGTTCTGCTAGATGGAGGGTGGTGGTAACTTGTGATACCATTCAGGGAATAATTTAGTCATCTTTATTTGAACATGATTCAGTTAGTGCAATGGTACCATTTTGGCTTGTCATATCATCTCTTAAAGAACTGCCACCAATGCTAGAAGAAATCAAGTAGGCAAAAACACTAGAGGAAACATCAATTTATCCGGGTCACAATTTCATCTGTCTTTAAAATACAATCTCATGAGACAATATGATAGGATTGACAATCTAACTGCATTCAGCAGATTTGTTGAAGTTGTTAAATCTGTCATCATTTTGAAATGTATGTAATCATCTGAATTATCCAAGTGCATATTAGACTTAGTTCGTGCAAAGACTGAGCTGCAAATCATAGAATGGCTTTGTAATAAGTCAAAAAGTTAAAATAGTAATAACAATTTATTTATTACAAATTACTGATCAAATGAGTAGAGAGTAAAATGCTTTATAGTTTTTGCAAGTGCAGCTGCTTCCAACTTTGAATTTATGCTTTGCTTAACTGGCTAGAATAAAAATATTGAAATGTTTTTATTTTACTCAAATGACATGGTCATGTTATCACTTCATGCAATGAAGTTGGGAGCAATCATGGCCAGCAATGATGTGAAACATTTAGTCAATTCTGCAAACACATATTCCAATTTACAATTGTAGCCACATGGTCCCTGAATAATCTTTTCTAGGTTTGAGATCTAGCATAGCACTTGAACATGTCAAGTTGAAATCTTCCAAGGATATTAAGGCTGTCAAATGGCAGGCTTCTGGACCCATATAAATTTGGTAAAATTGTTTGGGCTGATCATGTCTAGAGAGAAAAGCTTTATAGAACCCAGATGGGTTGCTTATAGGGTCCTTCATTACTATTGTCCAGTGCAAGAGTTAATCTTGGTATTAGTGTGTCTGGGACTTCGTCTCCATCTCAAGACTCAGCCCAGTCAGAGTAGCCGGCCTACGCGCTCCCACGAAAGACTACGAACTTGAACTTTATTATTATTATTCCATTCCTTACCTTGTCATCCCTTACTAAATCCTGCTATCCTATAATGATATTCATACTTATGGTCACCCAATGGTAACCGCATCCTCTTTTGCGTATTTAATGCTGTAATTTGTTATGACAAAGTTGTTGCTTACCTCTGAAAACTTTGGCTTTAGACAAGTTAGGAGTGCGCACTTTTCGGTTGCTGTGTAAGACTGCAAGCTCGCGCCAGCGGTTGCACATAGTTCTAACCAAGCGCCAGCTCAAGTAAGCACCTGGTCCTTCATCACGATAGGCCATTCGTGGGTGTGGAACTTACCCGCACAAGAATTAGATTGTACTCTTGTAACATTTATTATCATGCCAGTACAGAGCAGCCTGCTATCTCTGTCCCTCACTGCTTCATTAGCACCCAAAGTCACTTGATATCTTCATCTTCAATAAGCATCTTGAGTTAGACATTTAAATTATTCGAAAGATGTTTTTCTTGATCATTCTTTTATTTGACCAATCTGGAAAAGGTTGATTAATTGGATGTAGTGCTCTAGAAGACAGTAAAATTCATGCTCTAGCCTGGCGTTTTGGGATGATGAATACAGTGCAGGGTGTAATTCTCCCAGTATCACACCATTTTTGAACTTATGTAGGGTAATAGCTGAACAAGAGCCAGCACTTTTACAAATCCGTGATAGTACAATTACTGAAAATCTGGAACGGGATCATTAATTTACATCTTGCAGCACAAATGGCATGAGTTATAGCCTGGCTATTCTGAGACGCATATATTACTAATGGCATTGATTTATAGTTTCATTCATGTTCTTATTATATACCTTAAATTTATACATGACTAAAAAAATATTTGTATGAACTACAAAAATGTGTTGTCTATATTAGCAAATATGCTATTATGTTTGTACGGTACTGTTTAGCAGCAAACTTAAGTCTGCAATTAGGCCTTCCCCAAGGTTAGACTTTTTGCAAAACCTGATCATTTTGTTATGCACTCTGAATGTGTATTAATGTATATGCATCATTTTGGGCTCGAATGTCTACACACCGCTCATGGTGTCTAAATAGTGTTCTGCTTATTGAACATCTACATCAGCTGACAATATTATCAGAACTTTATATCGTGAATTTTAGCTAATTTTGCTAAATATATATTAACAATACAAAACATTTTAGTCAGTTAAATTATAACAAACGATTTAATTGCATTTCAGCTTCATGCAGTGCATGTGTACAAAGTCATGAGACCCATTGTCGATCAAGAGCTTGTGTACCCGCCAAGTTGTATTTCAAACTTCATAAGGAGTACCATTGATCAGATTATGTTGTTAATACTTTTTTCTAGCTCTTTCTTTCATACTTCAAAATTTTGAAAACAAATATTTGCAGATGTTAGTCACTGGTATTATGAAATATTACTTGGGTATTTTGATGGCACAAGAGGATAATTTATTATATCTTGGAGGAAGTACAGAATCCATGATAGAAAAGCATTGTCATTCAACGTAAGTTTGAATATGAATTCTGTTGTTAGCAATTAGAAAGTGTTTAAACTATGAGTGCAAGTATGAGGCATTTCAACTTGTGCTTGACTTTCATGATTTAATTGTAAATTTGTATGTTTAGTAGGCGGTTGAAGTAACAGTTTGTATAAGTATCATTCCTGGTAATTTTATACGTTTACAATCTAAGTGGTGCTGTGTAGTTACTTTGCCAATGCACAAATTATAGTTCAGTATTTTAGTATGTGATAAGCTGAAAAATGTGAGTTATAGCTTGCACATCCCCAACGAGCTCAACGTATGCAAACCAATTTAGAAAACTAGTCATGTTACCCGCCAACCACATCACCGCTGAAGTTTTGGTAGTTTCCTTTCCATGGCTAACCCAAGCATCACTGCCATCAAATGTGGTACCTCCTGATTTTGGAAAATACCACTGTAGCTCGCCACCGCCACCTTCACTTCTTGCACCCCTCGGTGTGAAGGATCTGGGCTATCAACAGTGTTATAGTATTTAAAATAGTTTTACAAAACAACAAGACACCAAATGAATAAATTTATATAACAAAAAGCTAGTAACTCCTTGTCAAAAGCACTGCATTTGGTCTTTGCTGGGGTCATCTTCCTGGGGAAGAAGGAGATAGGACACTAGGCTACCTTGATATGCTCTTGCGGAACTGCACCAACAGCTGTATCAAAAGTGTCTGTCACCAGGCTAGTAGGTGCATCGCTGTGAGGGTAGCAGAGGAGTGAAGCAGCTACGAGAGCATCTTTGGTTGCATTGAATGGAGGCTAGAGCAGTGTTGTACCAGGACAGACTTTAAGACTTTGGTTTGCGCAAGGAAAGGAGAGCGTGTAGAATACATATCAATTCTGCACAGTCCGGAAGAAAGCGATGATAAAAGCTCACGAGGCCAATGAACACGCATAGCTGGCGAGGAGACTTTGGTTGAGGGAAATCACTAAGGACCTGAACTGTATGAGGTTATGGGACAATGCCAATCACCTGGAGTGTTCTTGGGTACCATGTGAAGTGGGGAGGACCAGAAACTAGAAGACGGTCTGTTGATGCCAAGCTGTAGCAGGTGTATTCAAACTCTTACTTTGCCATGCGAATACTATCTGGGCCGAATAGACACTGGCAGTCTCATGACATTGGCGGTGTCATCTGGTGAGCAAACTCGAGTGAGAGAAGGAAATTTGACAGCAAATTGAGGTAGGGATCACTACTATCCTTACGGTGTGTGGATGGACTAGGAGACAAGACAGTAGAGGTAATGCCTTGGATGCAGAGACAGGTTTGAGAGTCACAAGTTTGCGACATTGGAGTTTAATCATTAATTCAAAATGTCTGATGAAGTCAGCACCAAGGACGGGCTTTGCAACTTCTGCAATAATAAAAATCCAGGGATGAGTTCAAGTTGTGAGTTAATGAACATTTCACATCGGTGACAATAGGTATGTTGTTCACTGCATGAAGTGAAAGGGTGCTGCGGGTCAGTCCAACTAGGAGAAATGACACTTACTTCTGAGCCAGTATCAACTAAAATTTCATGCCAGAAGACAGATCTGTGACATAATAAGGGTGACTAGTGGAAGAAAGGGCAGGAGCATTGTAGGTTACGTAGTTGTCGGAAGCCCTGACTCAACTTTTTCATGGACTAGCCAGCCGCTCCCGACGACGCTGCCACCAGAATCCATAGAGTTCAAGTAGAGTTTTAAATCTATCTCGATATTTAGTGAACTGATGTGACGCATGCGTGACCGGCTATTTGAGTCCGTTGTCACTCATGCGCACATATAAAAATGAAGGTCGATCCACCGGAAGTCCAGGGCACAAACTAACACACGAAATTACACACACTCAACTATGCACACGCTGCTCAAAAGATATACACACACAATGGCACAATGACAATGTTCTCCTTGATCTTCTCTTTCTCTTTATTCTTCTCTCTTGTGGCCACACCCACATCACCCCCCTCCAAGCCATGACCAGGGGGCGTGGCTGACAAATCCAGGGTGGCCACATCTAATTCGTCTCGGTCCCAACACTGGCGACTAAGACCGTCTGCGTTTCCATGGCAGGCTCCAGGTCGATGCACAATCTCCACCTCCCGATCTTGCAGGGCCAGCGCAAATCGCAGGAGGCGCCTGTTCAGGTTGCTACTACTTCTGAGCGCCATACATGCCTTACGGTTACCACCCTCAGTGGGCGGCCATACACATGATATTCGAAATGGTTGATCGATGCCACAATTGCTAGGGACTCCAACTCCGTAACACTGTAGTTTCTTTCCGCCGGTCTCAGCTGCCGGCTGTAGAAAGCGACGGGCTCCTCACCGTCACTTCTATTCACATGGAGACAGCCACCAATGCCGTCTCCCGAAGCGTCAGTATATAACACGAATTCGTCCTCAGGACCTGGGATGGTTAGAACAACATGATTGCACAATGACAATTTCAACTCACGGAAAGCTGCTGTCATCCCCTCCGTCCAGACCACCCCCTGAGGAGCCTTGAGAGCCACAGCCAGTGAGAGCATGCTCGAGAGTCTGGCATATCCATCAATGAACTGTCTATAATAAGACATGCTGCCCAGGAAAGAACGTAGTTGCTTCTTCGTTCTGGGAAGCTCGAACTCTGCCATAGCCTTGATTCTCACCTCGGGCACTGCCAAAACACCTCATCCCACTCTATGTCCCAAATACTCCAAGTACTTCCGCCCAAACACACACTTCTTGGCCTTCAACGTAAACTCAGCATCACCCAAACACCTAACAACATTACCCAAATCCACCAAATGGTCCTCCCAACACGAGCTATACACCATCACATCATCTATATAATTTTTACACATTTCCCTAACCGGGGTCAACACCTCTTCAACAACCGCCTGAAATGTGGCGGGAGCATTTTTAAGACCGAAAGGCATCCGGTTGTGCCTGTACTTGCCCAACGGGCAGACGAAAGTAGTTAACTCGCTACTGCTCTCTGACATTTCGATTTGGTGAAAACCAGACGTGAGGTCCAGAGTTGAGAGACAAAGACTCGGACTTACCTTCTCTAAAATCTCAGTCAGGGATGGGAGCCAAAATCGTCTGAGGGGTGTGCGGGCATTCAACTCTCTATAATCTACGCATAGGCGGATACTACCATCCTTCTTCCTCACCGGAACAAGAGGACTTGCCCACTCAGCCCTAGACTCTACTATAACACCATTATCTAACAACTTGTCCAACTCCACTGTCACTGCATCCCTTATGCCTCCAGGTATCTGTCTTGGAGGTAAGTTTACAACACTAGCACCATCATTCAATACAATCGCACAAACACCAGCCTTACACAAACCAGGTTTAACAACTGAAATACATTTCCAACTCAGACAGCACAGATTTCAACTTAGCTTCATTATAACCAGGACATCTGTCCTTGCTGAGTACAGCTTTGCTGGCTAACGAGTCATCACCAATACGCTGTTCCTCTGCCACTAGAGTAACAGCATTTACAGACAACCCACGATCCTGGTACACCTTCAGGTTGTTAATGTGTGCTAACTTAACAGGATGACCATCACCCTTGGAGACCCTGTAAGTCACTCGGGACACCTTGTCAACTACCGTATAAGGGCCCTCCCACGCTGCCTGCAAAGCAGCATGAATTCCTGGGATTCTCATTAGGACCTGAGACCCCACCTCCAAACATCTGTCACTTTTTCCCTTTTGAAGCTCACAACACTATTGTCAACACACTTGGCTTCTTCTGCCACTGCCACGTCGTGAATGAGAGAAAGTTTGTCATTCAACGACAAGAGCCACTCTTCTACATCCATACCGTCAAACGATCTATTTACCCACCCCTCGTACAACACATCAAGGGGACCAACCACGTCTCTGCCAAAGATAAGCTGATGAGGAGAAAAACCTGTCGCTCGATTCGGAACCTGCCTCATGGCAAAGAGGGCTAGGGGCAAGAAATCTGCCCAATCCACACCACCGTCCACAGCTTTAGCCAACATGGGCTTCAGTGAGCCATGAAAACGTTCAACTACCCCGTTTGACTGGGGCCTGTAGGGGGAAGTCGCCACACTATCTATCCCCAAAGTATCACACAACCCTCGCATCAATTTGCTGAGGAAGACACTACCTCTATCGGACAGCACCTTGAGGGGAATACCTGTGCATGCAATGATGTCTAGGAAACACTGAGCAGCCTCCTTGGCCGCAGCCGTCCTCATAGGTTGCGCTTCTGGCCACCTGCTGGCAAGGCAAAT
>WLWI01002613.1_pt1 | contig 15540 bp, 4 predicted proteins | sample 6701501 | NCBI WGS metagenome assembly WLWI01 (sample SAMN12718690, study PRJNA515312) | sponge metagenome | isolation source: marine sponge | host: Mycale hentscheli | place: New Zealand: South Island, Marlborough, Capsize Point | collected 2014-11-01
TCCTTCAGATTCACTCCAAAGTCGGTGTGCAGTATCTTCGGCAGGTACTTTATCCTTCTAGTATAGTAGAGTAGCCCTGCAAATAAAGAAAGTAGCAGAATCGTGCTTAGCAACCAACCGGTAAAAAATGCGTGGGCGGTGTGCGGCCACCCTTAATTTCTTTGCTAGCATAAACTAAAAAAGTAACTCAGTTTTTATTTTAGAACCCCCTCCCCCCTACATTTTAAAAAAAGAAAAGAAAAGAAACTAGGAAATCCTTAGCTACATGGAATTTTGATAATTCTTTACCATGTTTCAAATAAGTAACATAATTTCTAGGGGGTAGGTATTCTTATTGTTAAAATATTATATAGTAATTAATAATGAGAATGAACTGAACAGAAACATTGGTGGCAGAAAAATGTTGTGGTGTGTTGCTACTTTTTTTTTAATAGCTATTACAATAATAAATGAAAATTATAAACTCAAATGCTGATTTTTAAAAGCTGGGGATAGGAGTTTCTTTCAACCAGATTAGCTAAAGAGTATATTGTAAAGTGTGGTTTAAAAAATTATACCTATTAAAAGGACATTAAGGTTAAGTATACCTATTCATACATTTACCTTGTCAGACCGTGTTCCACAAAATACAACAACTTGCCAGATGTGCTATTCCCATTCATTTTCTACACATTCATGGTCATATTTTGGACGTCAGAATTTCTCCCGTTGGTCATCCTTGAGGCGCCGCCCCCTCCTAGCACTTGCTGATGCTTAATGTTGACCTAACTTTGCTGTCGTTTTAACTGTTATCTGAAATGGTGTCGTGTGATAGCTGGCAGTACTGCTAAGAGGTTAGGACTTTACGTACTGGGCTAGCTAGTTAGAACGCTCCAAACTATACGGGAGTTGACAAATAGACAAGAATGGTTTTTGGCTGGCTGGCTGACTGACTATCACTCTTTGGAATCCTATCAGCAAGGAGCACTGCTGGTATAGCTCTATTTTTAAGTGGGGAAGGAAAGGGTCTGGCGAGAGCTCCACATTAGATTCATACCTGAGTTACTACTGTGGCGCCCTAGTCTCACTAGCCATATCCTTACTCAACCTCTACGCTGGGAGGGGGTAGGGAACGTTCACCGTTTGCGTTTCGTTTCGTCGGAATGAGATCAAAGACTGGTGCCATTACGTGGTTTTTAGTTCGTCTCTGAATTGTGGTTAGTGATTATGCGTGACCGATTATAGTTTAATTGACTGTACCACCTCCGAACTGCTCCGTTTGTGAAAATCTTTATGCTGGCTGTAGTGCGATCGCTGCAGAATAGCCAATCACTGTTCAGAACTTTAAATCTGAAGTTGAACATTTTGTTGTAAAACTGATGTGACCAAAACTGCAGTGGGTTAAAAAAAATTAGTGGAAGCCAAACAGGTTTTGAGGAATTCTTTTGCTACAAGGTACTCCCATTTATCTTCCAGGAAGGTACTTAAAGAACAGCCAGCTTCAATTAATAATAAATCCGTGGTATTGGCCCAACCACACCATAAGCTATACACGTTAAAGTATTGTTCCCCAGAATTAATGGGGAAAAGAATAAACACTTACGTCAAAGTTCCAGACTCTATCCACTGTAGCGTTGGGTAAAGGGTCTGGATCTGCGAGACTTAGTGACGCTCAATCAGATTGCAGTACCGATAATTAGTGGCATTCCTTTGAGATTGTATTAATGCGTGCAGATTTATAGTGAACATACTTTTGTAGTTTGTGGGGAGGCCAATCCATTCCAAACAAAAATCATCAAGACCAAAATTGCTGAATTGGAGGTGTAATGGCTTTCAGCATCGAGCTGTTTTAATGCTTTTTTTAATTCTTCATAGGGGATTGAAAATGGTGCTAGGATTGTTGCTAAGGTTAAATAAGTTTCCCTCTCCTGCTGTCTTTTTTCTGAACTATCTGAGCTTTTCTTCTACCCTACCTCTCCTATCTTCAGCTCTTCTTCTTGAGTCATGGGGCCCACTTTTCCCTTGTCTATCTCCCCTGCATTTCTGTCCTACTACTTTGAGAAACTTTAGTCCTCTATTTCGCACTTTAGCCTTTCTTTTGAAGACTAACCCCGCCTTTACTCGTCGATGCCACCCGCTTTTTAGTTATAATTAATCGCTCAGCCTTTTTGCCTTCTCTTCCCTTTCATTTTAACCTACACCGCGCTTTTTCAGTTACAATTAATCGCCTTTTACGTTCTCTTCCATGCTTTCGCCTTCCTTTTTGAAACCTACGCCACCTTTCATCGTGTATTGCACCACTTTTTAGAAATAACCAGCACGTTCTGCGACACTTTACCTATGATAAGTTGACGATGCTTTACCAAACCGTACACAACTCATGAATTATTCATGAATACACACACCGTTGGTCGTTGTCGCTACTGACATATAAGCGTATTAGATGATGATGGTGAATCTTAGCCTAAATTTTTTGATAATGAGCTAGGTAAAACAGATTGATTTGTTACAATTTCCCTTCTTTAACATGTCTGATACGAACTATATCAACTAATACATTTTCGTAGAGAATACCGGGGACTAGAACAAATTTATAATACTCGACGACAAGCGCGGTCGCTCGGGTAAGGGGTTATAAGTAATAGTTATAAACCAATATTGAGGTTTTTATGCGATTTAAAAATATTTATAGCGGGCTATTTGTTGAACGCATTAGAAATAATGAATTTCAGGGCCTTTTTGCTATAAACCTACAACAAAACTTAATGGCATGCATCTGTGCAATACACTTATACATGTACAAAACCGTTCTACAATGCCTGACATTTTTAATTGAAAATATCATTTAGAGTGTAACAACAACTAATACCAGTTTTGTTTACCTTGCTCACAAAAACTTTGCACTCTCTCTAGCTCTTCAAGAATCAAAAAGTTGATAGGATAGTGGAAAGAGAACTTCTAATAATCCAAACAATATCATTTAGAGTATACAGCAATTAATACCAGTTTTGTTTACCTTGTTCACAAAAACTTTGCACTCTCTCTAGCTCTTCAAGTATCAAAAAGTTGATAGTGGAAAGAGAACTTCAAATAATCCAAAACATAATAATACAATATACTTGTCAAATATTATTAGTTTACCTTGGAAAAAGAAAAACTCTGAAAACCAGTTAGTTGGACTTCCAACTGGTAAAAATATACAATGTTTTGTTTTCTTTTATTGAACTTCTTGAGGGAAATGACCAATCAACATGTGAGATATAATGTTATTCATATACAGTGCAACTCAACCAATACAAATGCTGAATATTCAGGCACAGATTTACTGTTGTGCAGTTACCACTTACATGTAATCTGCTGTGCAGTTTCCAGCTACAGGTTACAATGAATATCATTTATTGCTCAATTGGGGAAGCTCTACTATCAGAAATCTAGTGAATCTGTAAACATCAAATACATTTGTTCTGTACTCAAAAGTGTTAACAGAAAGACTGGGTATTAGAGCTATTAATTTTATCATTATTGAAGGCAAATCTTTGCTGTAACACAATTTGTGATTTGGACCGATATTTCTAAATATAATGTTTATAGACAACTTAATATAATGTTGTTAAAATTTAGAGCAACTAATTTTCATATCCATCCAATATAAGTTATAGGCATTGCTTTAACTTTAATATGGAAACTTTTACAATATAAATACATTAACATAAAACATGAATAATCTGGATCAAAGGTAACCAAAATAGCTAATATTCTGCAGGGATGGTATAAATTAATTGTTTTGGTAGATTAATTTCAGATAATCTTACATATATGTTGCTATCAAGGGAGTATCCTGGAGAAGAGCTGAGGGAATCAAAGCCCCCTTTTCCCCCCTCCCCCTTCCCCCCCCCTCCCTTACCTCCCACCAAATATTTCATTGAAAAAATATAATGTACAAGTGCACCAATACAGTTGTCATATGGACAACTGCATGCTAATTTATATAATTTATGGCATAAATGTCCAAGTCATTATATAGTTTAATAGGTTTTGACCTAAATATATTTGGGCTCCTCCCCCTCATTAATGCTGGATTCGCCCCTGATTGTAGGATCTGATACTTATAGAGAATTACTTTGGATTTATTTGCTCATAAAAACAGAACAAAATGGTCATCACATGTTATTACTTCAACAAGATGTATAAGCGATTGCTGTTACGCACAGTTGTCAAATGTTCTCCATGGTGTTGGTTACGACTTCAAAATTCACATCTATATGCTAGCCACTTTGAATGTAATTAAAACCACCCCCTTTTCTGCTCTGTTGTATAATAACCAAAATTATAGCTCTGTTATGGATCTCACCAGCAGATGTTATATCGATATTTATAGCTCTGTTATTCCTCTTACCAGATGTTATTGTTCTACTATAAATTAAATTATTGCTGTTATTTCTCTCACCAGAAGTTATTGCTCTATTATAACAATATTTATTGCTCTGTTATTCCTCTTGCCAGATGTTATCGCTCTATTATATAATATTTATTGCTCTGTTATTCCTCTTGCCAGATGTTATCGCTCTATTATATAATATTTATTGCTCTGTTATTCCTCTTGCATGATGTTATTGCTCTATTATATCAATATTTATTGCTCTGTTATTCCTCTCGCCAGATGTTATCGCTCTATTATACAATATTTATTGCTCTGTTATATAATATTTATTGCTCTGTTATTCCTCTTGCCAAATGTTACTGCTCTATTATATCAATATTTATTGCTCTGTTATATAATATTTATTGCTCTGTTATTCCTCTTGCCAAATGTTACTGCTCTATTATATCAATATTTATTGCTCTGTTATTCCTCTCGCCAGATGTTATTGCTCTATTATATAATATTTATTGCTCTGTTATTCCTCTTGCATGATGTTATTGCTCTATTATATCAATATTTATTGCTCTGTTATTCCTCTTGCATGATGTTATTGCTCTATTATATCAATATTTATTGCTCTGTTATTCCTCTCGCCAGATGTTATTGCTCTATTATATAATATTTATTGCTCTGTTATTCCTCTCGCCAGATGTTATTGCTCTATTATATAATATTTATTGCTCTGTTATTCCTCTTGCATGATGTTATTGCTCTATTATACAATATTTATTGCTCTGTTATTCCTCTCGCCAGATGTTATCGCTCTATTATACAATATTTATTGCTCTGTTATTCTCTCGCCAGATGTTATTGCTCTTTTATATCAAATTTATTGCTCTGTTATTCCTCTCGCCAGAAGTTGTAGCCCTTGTATATCAATATTTATCGCTCTGTTATTGGTCTTGACAGATGTTATTGCTCTATTAACCGAAATTTATTGCTCTGTAATAGATCTTGCCCTATACTATTCCCATCGCATAAAGTAATTCCAACTGTTTTTTAGTTGTCAGATCTCTGTGACCATGGTATTTATTACAAATCTAAATTCACAACTTAGGTCAGCAACACTGAATGTAATTAGAACCACCCCTTTCTTTTCTAGCCTTGCAATATACTGACTGTAGCTTCAGCTGCTCTAAACAATTATTTGGTATTACAGTGAATGGGTTTTTTTTGTTATCATGTCTAAAATAATGATACATAATGAACATGTCAGCTGTCAGCTCATTATTGCATGCTGCAAATATTCTACAACTTTGAAGCCTTATGGCATAGCTATTGAGATATACATGTATATAATAGAGTCATTTATTCAGATTTTTCACACAATTTTGTACCTTTATTTTGTGAAATAGAATATTAATGCCATTCTGATTATAATATGAAGCATGCACTGTAAACTAAAAGGTGTGTAGTTCACACCAAATTAAGCGTGAATCACTTGTAACAAGTCACACCAAAATATGGTGTGATGTGCACACCTCTGTCTTGGTGTGAAGTACACGCCAAATTTGGTGTGAGTTCACACGAAATTCAGTGTGAGTTCACACCATAAATAATGTGAACTCATACTTACATTAATGCTTAATCATTTTAAGGCGAGTTGTTTTTAATATTATTTTTGTATATTATCAACATTATTTTACAAAATAAGATTCGTGTACATTTTGTGCCTGAATCCCAGATCTCATTAATCAGAGGACCAAAGTCTTTGCCAAATCTCTTACTTAGCACACAAGTATACAACACATTTGTAAGATAGACTACAATGATAATAGCATTGGTTTTTGCGTGCACATGAATATAATTAATGTTCGGTAAAGGGTCTGTGCTTTAACCTTGAGAGTGAATTTCAAGCTAATTATGCATTCACAGTAGGAAGAAAGTGTGAAGGACATGCTATGCATTGATGGTGGGCATTCACACTACCAATTTGGTGTGAATTTGGTGGGTTTTCACGCTATATTTTTTACATTGTGTAGCATGATTGGTTTGCAGAGGCGGATCTAGGATTATTTAAAACTAAAGAACAAAATAAGTTTGCAAAGATATTTTGTGAAAATGAGTGAATAGGTAAGTTAATCATAAAAAATAAAAATTGATTTCATGAGAAAAAAATGAAAATATAAAGACATTCTAGCTAAGTAGTTACATAGCTATAACCCATAAAGAATAAATTATATAACCACTTAACACAATACTATTGTTGTGCGTCCCTAAATGGTAGTCTGTCACCAGAGAATGGCGACATGGAGAAGAACTTCGGAGGGGGTTCTCTGATTGAGGGTTAGCCCTTAAACCTCTCCCACCCAACGCCACGGTCAAAGAGTTCGCTTGTTCAATTAAAAAAAACTGACGTTTACAACCTCAATTTGACACACACATGATTCTGACCAGCAACTTGCCCTTAGCCACAATATATAAGACCTCAGGCAACGCCGCTATACAATTACGATGGAGTCGGGTAAATATATAAAATGCTGACAAGGTAAAGTGTTAATGATCCAACCTGTACAGGTCGGCAAAGTAAAAGGTTCAAAGTTAGTGGGGGGATGACTCAATGTTTGCAGGTCATTCACCACAACTATTTTGTCAGGAATTAATGTTATACTTGCTCAGCTTTTTTAATACTAAGAGCTTGTTCTGCTATATTATGAAAGGATGACAACTAGCAAAAATCCTGACTCAGCATATCAATAAGTAGGGCAAGGTGCGCTCATAACATGATCATGATTATTGGAGGTGGACAAACAACCAGGGACAAATTTTTTTCTGTATTATACTTTATCGGTAAGAAATAGACTTGCTAAAAAATGAGGGCTCTTTCTGAGAAAGGCGGGCTCATACGACACCAGTCGAGCCCCCACCCCCCTTAAATCCACCCCTGCTTTGACGTCTAAATTTAAGATAAAATTGCTTTCCTCTCAATAAATAACATAGACTTATACATCTTGAAATAGATTTGCCTCACATTAGACAGTCAAATCACATGGAGAGCTTTAATGGCATTATCTGCAAATTATATGCACAGCCATGAAAGCATAACTAATTGGTTGATAATATTATTCTGATTTATAAAACAGAAATTCATAAAATTGCAGTTTATTGCTGCTTACATTATGTACTGAACGACGCCATCAGACAACATCCTGTGGTAAGTCAGTTTTAATCGACAGAAGCAACAGACTGGTCGAACATAGGGGAATGAAAGATTGTACAAACTGCAACACAGTGAATGATATTCATTTACAGGTGGGTTATGTTCATATGTGATGGATAAGTTCATGATCAGCATGACAGCATGGCTACAGGGCATTATATGAAATATGGGAAAGCTATACATGCAGTCTGATGTGGAAATCCTTTAAAAAATGAGAAAACAATTTATCAGAATTACTAGCATTGTCCCCAGCTGATAGATATAATGGTCTAACTTTCTATTTCCTTTTTCTTTGGCTCCTGAAAGTACTTACACATGCTCATATTTCCTCATGTTGTTCAGGTTCATACAATAAGTATTATAATTATGTATAAATACATATACTACATATGTGAATGGTGAGTGAGCGAGACACTATCAGGGGTAACACAATTAAAAATAGGGATTATTTGTTTATTTATATTATGTGTGGAAGTCGTACATATGTCATTTTGTGCTTTGACCCTCGCATTTTGTGTTCGCTTGGTGGTCGACCACGTCCACATTCTCCACTAAACAGATTCCTTTCACTGTAAACCAAAAGGTGTGTAGTTCACACCAAATTAAGCATGAATCACTTGTAACAATAGTCACACCAAAATATGGTGTTATGTATACACCTCATCGTTTGGGTGTGAAGTGCACGCCAAATTCAGTGTGAATTCACACCATAATCAGTATGAACTCATACTTACATTAACGCTGAATTATTTTAAGTTACATTGATTCTAATTTATAACATATCAACATTAATTTCTAAAAAAATATTGGTGTAATCCCAGATCTCATCAGAGGACTATAATCTTAGTCAGCTCTCTTATCTAATTCAAGTGTACAAAACATTTGTAAGGCAGATTACAATGATAATAGTATTGGTTTTTGCCTGCACATGAATATAATTAATGTTTGGTAAAGGGTCCATGATATTCCCTTGAGTGTGAATTTCACAAATTGTGCATTCACACTAGGCAGAAAGTGTGAAGGATACACTATGCATAGATGGTGGGCATTCACATCACCAGTTTTGTGTGAATATGGTGGGTTTTCACGCTATAATGTTTACAGTGTTGGTTTATCAATCTTTACCCATTTTTGCCCAAGGTTGTGTCTGACACATCTGATTGTTATTTGGAGACGCATATAAGTCTCACAAACTTAAGAGTTTATTTTCTATTCGAATTAGCAGCGGTGGTAAGTTATCTTGGCTAATGAGCTGTTTGTCAAGCTAGTTATAGCCCTATGCAACAGTCTTGAACATCCATTGTCTAATGGTCAAGTCTCGAAGGTAAGTCTTGTGTTGGTATATTAAGTAAGACAGTGTATGTGAATGTGTTCTGTGTAGCAAGGACTGCTTAGCTAAAGATTAACACAAAATAAATATTTTAGCTGCATTTACACAGCTTTATCTACAGCAGCAACAGGATCAAAACTGCATGGTAGTTCCTTAATTAAATTTTTTTAACCAAGTTGAACAATTAGTTGTGGTGAGTGGTTACTAAATCATTAAAACTCCTTACCATTGTAATTTTTATTTTGGTGGACTGCTGTATTTCCAGTTGCAGCCTTGCTGTTGAAGCTACCATTGAAGGAATAATTTTGCACAAGTTAAGTAACTCACCTTATTTATTCTGTAATTAATACTTGGCTGTTGATCATGTTAAATCCCTTCTGGCTCTAATTCTAACTACTTAGTTTGATGTGCATAAAAATCTCCTCCACGTATTTCCTAAGAGTGCACAAAATATGATAGGGTAGATTCAGTGTGGATGGAGATAACTTATTCATGATTGAGAATGGGGTGCCGTGCCAAATACCCTAGTAAGTTTTATTAAAGGATGCTGGATATCTACAAGTTTTAAATTCCTTGTGGCACCAGAAACTTGTTGGTAAAGGGTTGATTCACGAGATTAACTCACACTAGACAAGAGACGGATTTGATTTCAATGTGCTGGTCGCACAGAAATTGACTGGTGAAACTGTTTTCACCAATATTTTATCTTCTTGTCGCTATAAGTTTTGGAACAAATTACAAGTGTTACAAGTTTCCTACTCTTCATCACTTTCAGCCACATGTATATATTTGGCTCTTCACTACTCCTTTTTTTCTGATGAAGACTAATCCTCTTCTCTCTTGATCACTCTTAATATTTAGATTTGAGTGTTTCCATTGCTCAAAATAGAAGTGCACGGTACAAGAAATTTTATTAAAAAAAAGTAGCAACACAATACATTACTATGAATCTAATTTTCCTAAATATATAGTTCCTTTACTATAATTAGATGTTATGAAATCGATGAAATTTTTTACTTTTGATTACATTTTTTATGTTTAGGATCGCTAATTAGAATGTACTTGTACATGCTATTGCTGAGACATTACATCAATTTTTAGAATTCTAAAAGTACTATTGTAAAGTTGGTAATATTTTATTAAAAGATTCAAATCAAAGACAACAGCTGACAAACAAAGTGTGCTGACTGAATGACTGATAAAAGGCAGGAATGAATTGAATGATGTAATGGTGTGCATGAATCGGAGTGACATATAAATTTTGATTGCATGTCCACTACACTATAATAGTTGGTTCTAAAGTCATCTGTGAACCATATTTCTATAGCAAGTTGATTAAGTAATGAAGGGAATTATGCGTCCCATATAATTCACAAAAATATTAAGTTATCAAAAAACTTCTAAATGAAAGAAATCAAATAATACATACAATAACGTAATGGTGCTAAAAGTTTAAAACTTACAAGTAGGTGAATTATGTAACTACGTAGCTAAAATGAAACAATGTTACTACTACTATTGTGCTATAGTTCATGACGACTAAACATTAATGTGATATACTGTGAATAAAATTTTTCTTAAGTGGAGTATTTTTGTCAACATACTTGGCTTACCTGGTCTAAAAGAACAGTTGTGTCCTCTGTATGGAGCACTGTATATTATTACAAACTTAGAAAGAGCTATCAAGCATTTGTGAAATTCTTCAAGACAATTTGTTTCACGGTGGCTGTAATCATTTGCAAGTGTGTTGAAAGAGATAGAATGTAAATAGCAGAAATTAATGACAACAGTAATCAATTCATGATAAAAGTGATGCTTGCATTCTTTTTCTGAGAATACTTATCTTAAATTTAATTCATTTTCACCTTTTTTAATCCTAATTAAATTTTCAAATTTTACTTCATTCACTTTCACCTTGGTATAAAAACTTAAATACTATCTTAGTTTTTATACCAAAATAGTATTTTAGTTTTGGTTTGAGAAATTTAGTTTTAGATAGATAACTAAACAGTTTTATTTCATCGAACTAAAATTAGTTTTTTAGTTTCAGTTATGCACCTGTTTGAATATCTGGATGATATTGCAAACTGCTTATGCTACTCTTGAAACACTTGCACACTCTTAAAAAACAGTTGAATTAATAATAATTATGAACAATATAACTATAGTAAGGTAGAAAGGTAGTAGATGGCTGTAGAAAAGACTTCACTATTCGAAAATAGCAACTACACAAGACTAGAATGAGGGGAGTGGACTTAGTAGAAAATTGAACAGTTTAGCTTTACCTCTTCAACATAATTCTATAATCAATAAAATGATCAGTGCTTTATTGCCTAATAAAATACTTATAATTATTTCAGGTGGTTTAGCCTCCTGCAGTAATGTACAGCACTGGAAAGAAACTCAGGCAAGCCCAAACTTGGAAAAAAGTTAACTTTAGTCCAAAAGAAACGGGAGATACTCTGTTGAAGTCCTTAATAAGAACTCACATAGTTTCATTGGATTGGGCACGTGACTAAACTTCGGGCAAGCGTAAAGGTTCGTATCTTTCCTGCTTCGTAAACTCTGCTTCGTAAACTCTCGCCCCAGTCTCGTAGCCACCCCCGTACTGGAAGTAATAGAAACTCGTACGATTCGTCACCTCATTAAAATATACATATCACTAATTATTTTAGTCTAATTTGGTTGCAGATTGCTATGTCCCGAATTAATAAGAAACATATAACTTGCCATATTAACAGTACCTCTGATTGAATCTATATATTTTTCAAAAAAAAGAGCAAATTGTAGTGAGATTGTTAATACCATTTACGTACATATGTATGTACAGCCACACATGCGCTCATGTATGCAAGCATATGTATTGATGCATGTAGTAGTAGTGTGATTCAGCTTGAGTGTGAATATGGTAGTCTTTATATATGTATATTCCTTATTAGTATGAACAATGTTAAGATATATACGTTCTCAAAATACACACTCAATTTGCATTGCATATTTTTTATTCATATGATAAAGAAGAAATAGTTATAAAAGCTATAGCTTTAGTTTTTATTCTTAAGCACCAAGTGTCGTATTTCTATCATCACACTGAAGCTCAAACTAGGGGTTGGTGATCAGCGCCCAAGCAGGTGATTATATAAGTTTGTTGATTGCTCTTGGGACCTTGGTGGGAGCTTACTTGGGGTTTGCTTGGTCTTCTGCACTGCTTTCTCTGTTTGGGGTGTGGACCTTGGGGTGGAGTTCCAAGCATCCCATTGCCGATGAGGCTGTGTCCTGGATGGTTGTAGCTTTAGAGCCAAAGCATGTCCACGGCTCGAATTTGCTGGTCGGTAGAGCCTAGTCACCTTGAATATGGGCCAGTCTCTAGACTTCAAAGTCTTATCTTTGATGAAGACTATGTCTCCCATGCTGAGCTGATGTCCAGTATTGCTTTAACGTGGGTGAGCAAGATGTACATTTCGTCTCAGGTTAGGCGATGGGGGGAGCTCTGGGAGGGGAGTGATGCCACTGTATATCAAGGCTAGAGGCAAAGTGAGTCATGGCTGACTTCGTCTTGGGCGATTCCATGTAGGATTGGAGTTCCTGTATTTCGGATCTGGCACTCACAAAATTAGTACCATTGTCAGTCCAGATAGCATGTGGGCAGCCGGCGATTAATGAACCGAGACCAAGTGGGTAGGAACTCCTTGGTGGATAAGTCCTTGGCGAAGTCCAGGTGAATAGTTTTGCTTGCTAAGCACATAAATAAGCATGCATACACTTTCTGGATGACCGACTTGCGGGTGTGGCAGAGTTTGATGTAAAATGGGCCCGCAAAGTCCCTTCCTGTGTGATGGAAGACTGGGGCTGGAGTGGTGTGCATGCTGGGTAGAAGTCCCATTAAGTGAGTCAGTGGCTTTGTGTATGCTCGCTGACAGTTGGGGCAGGACTTGCTGATTCCTTTCAGTATATTCCTCAAGCCAGGGACATGGTAAATGGAACACAGGATTGCCATAAGTGCGGAGATGCCGGCATTACTATGAGTCCTGTGCAGAGTCTGCAAGTAGGAGATGTGTGATACTTGACTTGGGAGACAGAAGAATCAGTTTAGTGGATGAACACGATGAGGCTGGATTTCTCACCCTTGTACTGACCACCAGAAGGTCATCTTCATCTCAATTAAGCAGCAGTTTCTGGAGGAAGTGACCTTGTGGCAGGGCTGTCTTCTTGGTGATGGCACTAAAGACTTCTTCCAGATGCTATTGCTGGGACAACATGAGAAGTTTTTTCTTTGCAGTAAATATTTCGGAGGCATTGATGTAGTCGTGGGTAATCCTGTTGACTGTGTGGGGCATCTTCCTCCTGGCGTTGTGGCCCAGGATCCATGCCACTACTTGATACAGAGTATAGTTTATATATATTATATATATGTATATATTTTTTAATATTATATTTATTTACTTATTTCTTACTTTTTTCTCAAAGCACATTTCATTTTCCTCATTTCTGTGGCTGCACTAATAGCCCTCTTCCTTTTCCTTGAAGGCATGATTATAGTTTGCTGTTGAAGCTGGTTGTAACAACAACGTGGTCACAGCTAACCCACGAGTAGGCTACTTTAAGTGCACGTTGAATCGTCTAGTGCGCAATTAAGCATAGCGGCTGGCCGCAACAGAACTCGCCCTTGAATGTTACGAGCACTGCACTGGGAATTTCGCTTCCTACGCTAGTGTTCCGCTATATGCTAGACTAGAGTGAAGTCAGAAGTTGATAGGTTTTGTTATTATATCGAAATGAAGAATGAAATGATGACACTAAGATAAGTAAATGAATAGAAAGTCGAGTAGTTACAATATGCAAAGAAGAGATGCGTTCCAATGAAGTAAGGTTCCAGCTCAAGTGGCTAGAAGAGTTGAAGCAGAGTGACTTGATCCAACTGCAGCTTCAACAACTGAACTGGACTGAACTGGGTCAGTCCACTATATACTTTATCTCATTCCAAAGGGGGTGTTACATAAAGATAATGTGTGAATGTGTGTGCGAATGAAGTGTGAATGTATGTTTATCAAATGAATGAGGTGCTAATTAATTGTTTACTGTTTTGTGTTATTTGTCCTTGCTTGCTTCACCATCTTGCTTGCTTGCTCCAACACACGTTGAATGTTCTATAAGCTCAAATAATGTAATTCACTCTAGAATAGACCAACTAAAGGGGAACAAAGTTATCCTCACAATAGGAAATATTGTAATAGGTTTTCTGTATATCTAGCATTTCATTTTATGGAAAAAAAATCAATTAATTCATAGTTGTCTGTGAATCCATAATTAAAATTAGAGTGATAAGCACAGCATGGTTACAGATGTTGCTTATTTAATATAATGAAAGTGTCTATTATACAAATATTAATGCAATCTAAGTTGTTTTAGCTGTTACAATTCTTCTTATGCTATGTAGCTAGAGACTAATGGACATATCATCACTATTCACTTCATTCATTAACTTCTAGTTTCGTATGTACACTATATTTTGTCACGCTTCTACATTAAATTTTATTCACTTCCCATGAAAACAAAGCAGCTTCAATGAAGCATGTAACGTGGTACAATGCCCACTGCTGAAAGTATTCAATTGTGAAAAGATCAATTGTCTCTGTAGAACTCTCAGTGTTGTCTAAAAAATCATTTCGGTTTGAGTGTCAAAGGAGCAAACCACTAAGTAATAGAAATCTAGATGCTTGTGACACTTGTATAGTGGAAGACTAATAGTGCTAAGCCTGTTTCTTCCCAACCCCTGTGAACTAATAAGCTCAATCAGTTACACCTGGGATTACTGTTACTTTCATTATACAAGGTGCCAAACTTATTTCAAATCTTTATGTGCAACTCTAAAAAATCGATTGAAAGTCAAGATGAGCTTATAACTCTACTACATTGTTCCTGCATGTGGCTCAGAAAGTGAAGGTCCAGGATGGTAGTGTAGTTGAAAAAAATGTTCCACCTAACATGTGGGAGGATGAAGGATGCTAGATCATAGAGCCCCTGGCTGAGCGCCACAAGGCTCTCAGCCTTCATTGAAATGACACTTGTCATGTCTCTACTCCAACACTTGGAACAGACAAAAATAAATTATTAAAAGGAAAATAGCATATGATGTTGAAAATCTACTCGGAGGGTTTGCCTCCTACATTATATTATTAATCAAGGTGCTGCTTGAAAGTATGTGGAAGTTGAAATTAGCTTAGGATAAATCAGTACCAGAGAATATTGCACAATTTTCGCTGCAAGACATCTCTGAGCAAGAGGAGAACTATATTATCAAGTTGAGTTGAATTGGTATAATTTTGGCGAGCGAGCGTAGCGAGCGAGACACTTACAGGGGTAAGACAATTGAAAATCGGGGATGTTTGTTGGCGAGCGAGCTTAGCGAGCGAGACAGTATTAGGGGTGGATAATGCAAAATCGGGTATATGTTATATATATGTATGTATGTATGGATGGTACGTATGCTCTTTAAACGCGCGCGCGGGGAACGTTTTTTCCCTAAAAACACGGCTATTTAGGCTTGACTCCAGTTTATTCTGAAACTACAGCATTAAGCAAACCTTACTTTATACTTAAGCTCCAAAGTATGAGAAAATTCCTGCTAAAACGCTTGTTTTCAAGACA
>WLWI01002615.1_pt1 | contig 15539 bp, 15 predicted proteins | sample 6701501 | NCBI WGS metagenome assembly WLWI01 (sample SAMN12718690, study PRJNA515312) | sponge metagenome | isolation source: marine sponge | host: Mycale hentscheli | place: New Zealand: South Island, Marlborough, Capsize Point | collected 2014-11-01
CGTATCTATGAGCGCAACTGGCGTTTCGTGGATGTGGATAAATTAGATAAGGAAGAGGCGGAATTAATCCTTCGACTACAGGAACACTATGGTAACGGAGTGTTGAATGTCTAAGCTGACATTTGAGCGACCTGCTCATCAGCAGGTACAGGCGATTCTATCGGGTCTAAATCATGATTTTTTGGAAAAATCACAATGCTATTTTGGAGGAGGTACGCGAATAGTTCTTGAGCTTGGCGAGTACCGGGAGTCAAGAGACATAGATTTTCTTTGTGCAAGTCAGGAAGGTTACCGCGCAATGCGTGAAACTGTCACAGAAAGTTCACTTGGGAATATTTCTAGTACAAAAATCGCTTTGGCACGCGAGGTAAGGGCCGACCAATATGGTATTCGTACTTTTATTGAAAACGATGGAAATAGATTAAAGTTCGAAATTATTCGGGAAGCTAGGATTGAATTGTCGGGCAAAGAGTTTGACGGTGTTTCAGTTTTGAGCCTTTCACACCCTTTTTGTTTTGCTGAAAAGTTTTTGGCAAATGCCGATCGTGGACAAGATAGCTCAACACTTTCACGCGATATGATTGATTTGACGTTTATGATAGAAAATTGGGCAATGGCTGATGCGAACACAGGACTTTCAATTGCTGAACACGCTTATGGGAGTACCGTTCGACGGAATCTCGAATTGGCAATAGGCAAATTGCGTGAAGATAAAATTTATCGCAAGAAGTGTGTTGATGGTCTGGCAGTGACCGATTCAGCAGTGATATCGAAAGGTCTTAAAACACTTTCAAAATTGATAGATAAATGAAAGGCTCAACTAGTAAAATGAATTGGTGCCGATGGCCGGAAGCTAATAGCTACTTTAAGGTCTTGAAATACTGCGTATTTCTATGATTGAACTTTAGCAAATACCTCTTGTGATACCCCCAAAATATCGAAGAGTTTTAATAGTCCTTAGAGAGACAATTTTCAGCTATCCAAAACATTAAAATGTAGCTCTAATCCCGCAATTTTGACATCGCTCCTTTTACGGAAAACCGTTCGTCAAAGAATTTCGCTCATTGCAACGTGGTTGAGTTTTATGACGCGAATTGATCAACATTTCAAATAAAATGATATAGAATCTTTGAAGGACTCTCACTATTCAATGGGAAATTCAATAAAATGGTGTCCACTGGGTGATTCAACTATATAAAAGAAATTTTTGGTCTCCGCTTATTCTTGGAATGGCCGGGGGTGTGGCATATCTCATTGGGCAGTCCAGCATGCTAGTAACCCCGGTTATATTATCGTCCTTGATAAGAGGCTTAGAACTTACTGCGACTAAAGCGGGGTTCCTGGTTACTTTGGAAATGCTGACACTTGCGCTCAGTACTTTGATACTTGCATCATTAATCGGCAAAATTTCTAAAAAAAAGCTGTTCATCATAGGTTTGCTTCTATTAGTCCTAGGACAAATAGTGTCATCGCTCACCGATGCGTTGAAATTGGTAATTCTGGGAAGGGTTTTGGTGGGGCTGGGAGGAGGCATGATTGTTACGGTTGCGAACGCAACAATTTCATCAAGCTCCGATCCGGAACGTTTATTTTCTATAGCTTATATTACTTCTGCGCTGTTAACTGCAATCGCTATTATTGTCTTAACAATGCTGTCAGAAGAGTATGCCCATACAGGAGTTTTTATTTTTATCGCAATGATTGCGATTATAGGGGCTCCTCTATGTAAGTCATTGTTCCACGACAGTAAAATTGAGTCCGAAAAACTTACTGCTTCCGCGACACAGCAACCGCTAGTGTATCTAGTTCTCCTTGCCATTTTTTTGTATTTTTGTGTGATGGGTAGCGCATGGGCATTTGCAGAGCAAATCGCTCTTCATGTGGGCATTGGCAACCAAACTATTGGCATAATTTTTTCTGGAGTTACCTTGGCGGGTTTATTCGGCGGTAGCTTTGCAGCATGGTTAAGTACACGCAAGGGTCGAATCCCACCGATAGTTGTATGCGGCGTAGTTCAAGTTAGTGCAGTATTGATGCTATCAACCTCTACCTCAACGCTTGAATACGCAATTTCTCTTACGCTCAGTACAGTCTCTTTGTATTTCATTATGCCTTACATGATCGGGGCGGCTGCAATGTTTGGTGAAAATGGACGCTGGGGTGCAGCAGGTGGAGGTGCATCCTTACTTGGTCTTTCCTTAAGTTCAAGTATTGGCGGAATACTTATAGATTGGGGTGGTTACAAAATGATAGGTATTATGTTTGGCGTCACAGGAACGATAGCTATTCTTATCCTAGTATATGTTATTACACGATACAGTACGTCAAGCGATACAAGATAAATATTTTAGAAGTGGCCGACTGGCGTATATCTACAAGCTTGGGAGCGATGGTAATATAGACGAATGTTCTTTCAAATGTCCGTTCTGTGGGCTACATATCGTCGATTCGATCGAGATTACTGTCTAACTTACTTAAGATATTTAGTAAGTTATTTAATTCGGTAACTTTGACCCCTTTAACGAAATCTCTCTCCCAAGCAAGCGCATTTTCTTCAATTTGGCCGAAAGTTTTTTTCCCTTTGGCGGTGAGTTTCAGTTTAATGAGTCGACTATCGGTTTTGCTCTTTAAGCGGGAAATCAAACCTTTATCGATTAGACGATCAAGTGCTCGGGTTATGGTGGCTTTATCTATTCCGGTCGTTTTATTAATGTCTCTGGATGAAACGTTATCGTGTTCGGACAAAATAACCATAATGGCAAATTCCGGAGCGGTTATACCCACGCTTTCATGAGTATCGGCCAGTAATCTTAAAGTCCGCTCATTAATTGCTTTAAAGCGGCATGGCAGAAAATTTTGAAATACTAATTTTTGGGTTAGATCTTTTACGGCAGATTTAGCCACGCTAAGCTCCTGTTTATTTTGAAATAAATTACCGATGCGAATAATAAACTAATCCTCAATGTAGTGCCAGCAATCTTAGGGATTACCTACCACGAGTTAATGAGTATCAAGCGTTCGCCGTTGAAAGATACAATCTAAAACATTGATATTATTTGGGAAAAGAATCTTTTATCAAATTTTAATCATTCCATCTAAAACAAGTTTGAAATTTTTAATCATTTCACATAAAATATTTTGAACGAAATAATATTGCGGTGATATCTGTCAATTTCGACTTTAATCATCCTGAATTCTTTCAGAAAAGATTCTTACTTGGAGAGGGGCATACAAAATGAGCGAAAGTCATAATTTCCACAGAATAGTTAGCATTGTTTTTGTTTTTCTAATTTTACTTACATCAAGCACCGTCTACGGGCGAATTCTTGAGGAAGTCATTGTTACGGCACAAAAACGAGAACAAAGTCTTCAGGATGTTGGGATTTCAGTAACCGCATTTAGTGGCAACCAGCTAACCGAACTCGGTTACACCAATAGTATTGATATCGCCCAGCAAACACCTGGACTGCAGATTCAACAACTTCACGCCTCAACAACTCAGATCAATATTCGTGGTGTTTCCCAGAATGATTTTGCCGTCCATTTGGAGGGGCCCATTGCAGTCTATGTTGACGACGCTTATACCAGTTCCATAGGCACCGCCCACACACAGATTTTTGACCTGGATCGAGTGGAGGTACTGCGAGGTCCTCAGGGAACTCTATTTGGTCGTAATGCTACGGGTGGCTTATTACACTATGTGAGTAAAAGACCCACTGAAGAGTTTGAAGGTTATGGTGAATTCACCTATGGAAGTTATGATCAAATTAAGTTTGAAGGCGCTGTTGGTGGAGCCTTAAGTGATAGTCTTCGCGGCAGATTGTCTTTTGCTACTAATAATCATGATGGGATTAAGGAGAACCGCATAGGCCCTGATCTGAATGACGCGGATACTATTTCAGTTCGTGGTCAGTTGGAGTTTGATGTTACTGACACTTTTCAAGCCTATGTAAAAGTTGCTTATTCTGAAGATGATAGCAGGGGTAATGGTTACACGCATACACCTTCAACCTTTATTGGCACCCCCTCAGGTCTTGGCGAACTTATCACCGATAATGGTCAGACCCCGCTATTTCTCAGCCTTTTTGATGTAGTTGATGGGATTCCAGATCCCATTATTGGTCAGTGTTCCGGTTGTGACGCATTTGGTTACCGAGAGCCTGATGATGATCCATTTACAGGCTCATTCGATTTTATCCCTGTATTTGAACGCGAAATGACTAATGTTCAAGTACAATTGAGTTGGGAGCTTGATAACTTCACCATTACTTCCATCTCTGATTATCTCAAAGTGGACAGGGTCTACGGTGAAGACACTGATGGTTCGCCCTTTGGTCAGGTAACCTTTGTAGATGGTGAGGATCGGGATCAGTTTTCCCAGGAGATTCGCTTAAATGGCGAAACCGATAAGATCACCTGGGTGGCCGGTGCCTACTACCTGGATTTTGATGTCTTCTCATCAGGCCTTGTTGTTGAAGACGTCGGTCCTTTTACCACTGTGGGTTTTGATAGTTCAACTGGTGCAGTGGCAGGCCCCTTTACGTTTCCACCAGCGCCGACCGGACCATTTCCGCCGTTTGCTGGCGTTCCCTTTAGTCATGTGGGAACGGTTGAATCGAATTCATGGGCCATATTCGGGCATGTTGAATATGCATTATCAGAGCAACTTTCGTTAGTAACGGCACTGCGTTACACCGAAGACGAGCGGGATATGGAGCTAACGATTGACAATCGTCAGTTGTTTATGAGCCCATTCGCCATCCTGTCAATCGATCCAAGTAATTCACCGTTTACGAGTCTGGCCTTCGAAAATGTGTCGGCCAAGATTCAGCTTGACTGGACGCCCAATGATGACTGGCTTCTTTATGCGGGCTTTACGCGTGGTCACAAGGCCGGTAATTTTTCCCAACCGTTTTTTATTCCGGCTGACCCCAGTGTTTTGCCGCATGATGAAGAAGTTTTACACAGCTTTGAAATCGGTGCCAAAGGCACAATGCTAGATGGTAGGCTCAGAATGAACGGTAATGTGTTCTATTATGATTACAGTGATTATCAGGCTTTTTTCTTTGTCAATCTTGCCCAACAGGTAGGCAATCTTGATGCGAATGTTCTTGGAGCTGAAATTGAATTGGTATTCAACCCGGTTGATGCGCTGGAGCTTTCCTTCGGTGTATCGCTTCTGGATACAGAAGTTGAAGATGTGGGTACGCCCATTGGTGTACTCGACAGAAAATTACCCTACGCACCAGATGTTTCTTTCAACGGTTTGGCGCGTTATACATGGCCAGCTTTTGGTGGCAACCTCGCGCTGCAGGCTGATTTTAATTACGTCGACGAATTCTGCTTCAGTGTGGTTTGCAATCCCGTCGAACAAGAAGACTCTTACTTTGTCGCGAATACCCAGTTAAGTTTCACCACCGTAGATGACAGGTGGCGTCTGGCCGCTTTTGTTAAGAATGTGGGTGATGAGGAATATCGTACGGTGGGTTTAGATTCCAGCTTTGCCGGGTTTAGCGCATCTAGTTTTGCTAACCCTAGATGGTATGGAGGCAGTATCGCCTATCGCTGGAAATAGAATTTGAGCGACGATAAGTTCGTAGATGGTATTAATAAATTCCCCGGTATCAAGCGGGGAATTAAATCATTAATGTCAGCGCTACTTGATATTTTTAGATTAAACCAGGAACACGATGCATACTTCTACTATTTCCGGCAGCAATAGTTCAACTCTACAAGAGTGAGAAGATGTCGATGCATTCATTTAATACTAAAATAAACGATTCAGATAATCTTGAAGCAATTCTTAAGGCTATTAGTTATTCCGCAGATCAATCTCTGCAAGAGGCTATCTCAATGCCTGCTGAGGCGTTTACATCTGATGCACTACTCCAGCTGGAACGAGAGAAACTATTTAGTAATGACTGGATTTGCGTCGGCAGAGTAGATGAGTTGCAAACACAAGGAGACTATTTTACCACGGAGGTAAATCAAGTACCCATTGTAGTTGTGCGCAACAATGACGATGTTCTTCAGGCCCTGGTTAATGTGTGCCGTCACCGTATGGGACGAATCATGAAAGGTGAGGGAACAACCCGCGTGTTGACCTGCCCTTATCACTCCTGGGCCTATGATCTGGACGGCAAACTCATCAACGCACCTAAGATGGAAGACAAGCAATTTGATAAGTCGAAATGTGGCTTACAGCAATTACGCCTTGAGCAATGGTTGGGTTTTATCTTTGTTAATCTTGATTCTAACGCTGCCCCCCTGGCACCGCGATTGGAGTCCTTGAAAACATACTTGAATAATTTCCATATCGAAAAAATGAATGTGATTTCTAAAACGGTAGAAGTGTGGAACACAAACTGGAAAATATTGTGTGAAAACTTTCTTGAGGTCTACCACATTGAATCGGTTCACAGAGATACTCTTTTTGCATTGGGTGGTGCTGAGAGTGCTAAGCCTGGTTACCACTGTGACGATTATAATTTTTATCTCTATGCACCACAGAACAATTCTGAAGCATCCGGCGATGCGGATCTTGATGAGATAGTAAAGCCAGGTGTGCTGGTTAAAAATCCGGATTTAACAGATTTTGAATACATCCACTCACCCATTGGCTGTATTTATCCCAATCTTCTTATCGCTCTTTCTTGGTTTGGTGGCTCCTATATGTCCGTGCAGCCGTTAAGTACCGGGGAGGTAAGGGTTGAAAATGGGCACTTCGCTCCTGTGACAGGAATACCATTTAACTCAGAAGCCAGTGAAGAATTCGGCTTAAGAAAGTTAAATGATCTTGCAGGTCTTGAGGACAGGGAAATCGTGGAGGGGATTTACAGTAGTGCCGAAAGTGGTTACGGCCTGGCTGGACCCTTGCACATTAAGCATGAGGAGACGATCCATCATTTTATTCGTTACATATCCGGGAAGCTGGCGAATAGCCCGGGGTAAAATAACTAGACTAGAAATAGTATGAACATGTATTCAACAATCGGAGGTATGCAATGAGTTCCAAGACACCAGATCAAAAAGCAATTGAAGCAAATATTCAAAAATACATTGATGGCATCGCTCAACATAATTCGGAGTTGGCGGCAGAGCCGTTTCATCCCCAGGCTACTTTGAGTATGCATAAAGGGGATGACTTTATGGTTGTACCCGCTGTCGATACCATCGTAGCTTACATGGCCTCCATTCCTCCGATACAAGAAACAAGCCCGAATTTTGGCGGTAGAATTTTATCAGTCGAACAGAAAGACACGATGGCAACTGCAATCATAGCGGAAGATAAGCTCGAAGGGCTTAATTTTATTACCTATTTTCATCTTCACAAGGTGGATGGAGAATGGTTAATTGTCAGTAAAGCAACGTATGGGGAACCTATGTAGTTCAGACAAGCAAGTAGCGCAGACCTTTCGTTAGCGCTGCAAGAGTGATGCTGCTGTGATTTTCATCCTCGAAAATGAATTGCCTATAAGCTAAGTTTTCTGGCGCAAATTGTTCCAATGCCTTTTCCAGGTGTGGAAAACCCTCGACGATTTGGGGAAACATGGTCGCTTCGTCAGTACCTACACTGGAAAATAGCTTTGTTGCGTTTGCCAGATGCAAGTTTTTAATATACTGGTCAATGTTCTCCATCATGGTGCCGATGATTAACGGGCTACTGGCCAGGTAGCCCGTAAAATCACTTTGACCAGCTATCAATGTGTAAAGCGTAAACGAAGCTCCCCATGAATGTCCTGTTAATATCTTTTTATTTGATCTAATACCAAACTCACTACTCAAAAATGTCACGATATCGTGGTTGATGAATGACAGAAAATCATCGACATTTTTCATATTGGTGGTTAGCGGTGCTAAATCACGTTCGCGAAGTTGTAAAAGTGTAGGAGTTTCTTCTGTGGGGTAACCCACGCCAATGACAATAGGATCGCCGATAGATGGGTCAAAGATAGACAGGGTTCGCAAATATTCATAGACGGATGCAAATAGCCAGTTTCCGTCCAAAACAAAAACTATGGGGCGCGGTTTGGTATTTCTTAAATCGGGACGAATACCTCCGACGAAAATGCGATAGTGTAGATTGTTTAATGAAGAAGACAGATCGTGATAAGAGCTGTCAGGAAGCGTGACCTTGTTTGCCGGTTTGGTCATGATATTTACTGTTTGATAATCAAATGATGTAAATACTTTGTCTATCCGATGGCTTGTTTCGAACCATCAAAGCTTAGCCAGTGTTCGGGTTGAAACCTGACTAGGATCGGGCCGGAATGTGCAAATACGGTTGACTCCATTGCGTCGACGTACGCGTTACCTTCCTCTACTCCTAGATAGTGATGCGCAAGTGGGAGAGTATATTCGCGGTTTTTCTCGAGGCTAATTTCTTCAACCGTAATCGGACCTTCCATGCTGATATATTTGTAGGGTGGGGTTTCACTTTGTACACAAAAACCAACCCGTGTTGCCTTTTTTAGCAATTTTCCTTTACGTGTTTCTACACCAGTGGTCATATACAGGTCTTCATCTGGCGTATACATATACCAGATAGGGATTGAGAGTGGGCCTCGTTCATCATTGTTTATTGACAGAACGCCGATATGTACCTCAGTTAGAAAATTATTTCGTTCTTCCTGTGTCATGGTTGTAGACATTGTTGATTTATCTCCTGGTTAAAGGTGGACCCCTGTTAATGGTATTAATCTTATATTAATTATTGTGCCTGAAAATTCATTCCTATTGATGTTAGCCATATTTTCAGACACCTATTTGCGCACTAAAGCTGTTAAACCTAGCAAGACTATCTATCAACAACATTGTTCATTGATAAGATATATTATTTCGTATAAAATATTTTATATGAAATGATAATAACGTCAAGTAGAACGAAATACATTAACCGCCTGGCCCAGGAATCAACTCCAACTCCAATACCAGACTATTATTCAATGATTTATGAAAATTCTATATCAAAGTTACGTTAACAAAGCATTATCTGGATCTTACCTGTATCACCTGTCTGAATATTTACATCAGATAAAAGGCAGTGACACTGACATTGTTATCGGCGAGATGGAACCCGCCGACAAATATGCTCATCCTTTTGTTGAATATGCCTGTGGTTTCAACGCAATCCAGAAGGTTTATGAGGCGGAGAGAGACGGTTTTGATGCGGTAATTCTCGGGCATTTTCAGGACTCAGGTCTACTCGAGGCGAAATCTGTCGTTGATATACCTGTAATTGGTTTGGGAGAGATTAGTCTCTTACATGCCTGCACTCTGGCCAGAAAAATTGGTGTGATTACCATTAACCCCCGATTTATTTCCATCCATCAGGAACAAGTTGCGCGTTATGCGCTTGATAAGCGAGTCGTTGATATTCGAGCCATTAACTTTCAGCCTCGTGCCCTCACTTCTGCATTTGAAGAACCTCAGACAATGGAGAATGTAATTGAATCCTTTATCAATCAAGCTCAAGCAGTAGTGGACGCTGGGGCCGAGATTATTATTCCAGCGGGCGGGATACCAATGCTATTAACGGGAAAAATTCCGAAAATGCAGGTGAGTGGCGTTCCCGTTCTCAATGCTATACCGGTTGTGATGAAGCACGCAGAAATGGCGGTCGAACTTGCCCGGCTAAATGGATATCACATCAGTCGAATAGGCCCGTATACGCAGCCACCAGGCGATATTATTCAGGAGTTTTTGAACATAGGTAAATAAGTACCAGAATAAGCTAACAAAAATAAGACAAATTTCAGTAAGCAGGGCTCATGTTCTGGAGAATTACTTAGAACAGACATAATGAAAAATTGTTTTATCGTAAATGAATTTGAATTCATATATTATTTCAAATAAAATAAAAACTCGAGCGAGTTACATCTAACAACTGCTAAGCAATGTCGTGCTAATAGTCATATGGAACAGACGGCAATTGATTTATTTATTAATACAAGAGGAAATGTAGACATGGCAATATTGAGGTTATCGACTGGCGAAGTGTATACGGGTTACTCGGAAATTAATGAACTGATAACGCCGACAGGGATGGAGATTGGCAGATTTTCATACCCGGAAACCCTGGAAGCCAAAGTGAAAGCAATGGCAAAACCGCTGAACCAGGACGGGGTAGACTTAATGTTTGGCGAACTGTCTTCGAATGTGGAAGGCGTGGTGAAAGAAGTAAAATTTAACTATAGCTATCGCCGCGCCGGTATGTTTGTTCCGCCCGAAGAGCGAGGCGGAACAAGTTCTTTTTCTATGGCTGGGGACAATCACCCAGAGGTGTCATCGGCAGATATGTCCGCATCTGACCTGGCCAACTACATGGCACCACATATATTGCGTGTGAATAATTTACATTTCGCCTATGCCGGTGCCTTTGTAAAAGGTATGCAACTGGAAGGTGATTTGCAGGCCATGATCTATGTGACTGCCGGAGAGTGGCAGCGTCTGGATCCAAACATTCTTAGCTGGGTAATTTTTCCAATTGGCGAACCGGTGCTCGGAGTTAGCTTTTTTGATGGTATGCCGGATGAGAATGGCGGCTTCGAAACAGATGTAGTGCCTGATCATGCAATCCTGGATACGATGAAGTTTTAACAAATTCAATTTTCATTCACTTTATAAAGATACTTAAATAGATAATGAATTGAGAGTTTGACTATGGGGCTATTGTGGGGAACAAAAGTAGAATATGGCTATAAACCTTCCCTTGTATATCGCTTTTTTAAGCCCAAAGGTATCACCGGGAATGAGATCAATGGTCTCGGTGAGACAGCGATTCGTCGCCCCACACCCATCTACCATTGGTTCGGTCTTCTCAAGGTGCCTTTCAATCGTGTCTGGTGGTTATTGATTGCTTACGGCATGTTAAGGGGAAATCATGATGCCCACATGGATACCTGTAGAGAATACGCAAATAAACCGAATAACCCTATCGCAAAAGAGAAGAAGGAAAAACCTCCTGAACAATGGTCGGCCGACATCAAGGCTTATGTGAAGGAGAAGGGCGTTGATCTTGTCGGCATCAAGCGTATGCGTGATGCGTGGGCGTTCGACGGTTTTGAAGTAAAGGAAAAGTGGATCATCGTTCTTGGCCTGAAGATGGATTACGAAGAGCTTGCCAAGGCGCCTGAGCCAGACAGCGTCAGCGCGGTGATAAAAACTTATGCAGACGGTGATGTCTGGGCATGGGAAATTTCAAACTGGTTGCGTAGTCATGGTTGGCATGCAAAAGGGTACTGCGGTCCTATGGCCAGTCCGGTTAATTTAGTGCCTGTTGCGCTCGCCGCGGGCTTCGGCGAATTGGGAAAACATGGTTCAATCATTTCTCGTGATGTCGGCTCAAATCTAAGGCTTGCTTATGTTCTGACAGATGTTCCCCTCGTAGATGAAGACGAGGGAGATGATTTTGGGGCAGACAGCTTTTGTACGGGTTGTCAGATTTGCACGAAAGCCTGTCCGCCTGACGCGATAAACCCACAAAAACAAATGATCAGGGGCGTAGAGAAATGGTATGTGGATTTTGATAAATGCGTACCTTTTTTTAATGACCATGGTGGATGCGGGGTATGCATTGCCGTATGCCCATGGAGTCGACCCACTGTCAGGCCCAAGATGTTAGCGAAAATGCTAAAAAAGAAGACGCAGCGTGAAGATATTGCAGCTTAACAACACATTAAATGAATAATATTTCTGGAGCGAAGTCATGTCATCAACTTTAAAGAGTTCAACCGCTACTATTACTAAATTCTTACAGGCTGAAGAAGCCTCGGCCGAAGGAGGCGGATGGGTCTCAATGGATCCAGAAGGGAAAACTAAATTTAAGATGTTGGCAGTGGATGAGGAAAACGTTTCCTACGACGCACTACTTTGGCTGGCTTCTGATACAAGCTTTGGAAGTGGCAGGCATTCGCACGGGGGTGAAAGTTATGTGTTCATTCTTGAAGGCAGTTATTCTTTAACGGTATTTGCTGACCACGATGACAAAGAGGGAACAACAACCCACTACGGTAAAGGCGATTTTCTCTATCAGTCGCCCGGACAAATTCACGAAGAAATTCTTGATGATAAGGACACCTTGCTTTACATAAGCAATCGTAACAGTGATGTAGTTTATGAAGCTTTTGACGAAGCGGGTAATGTCGTCATGAGCCAGACACTTAGCGATATGAAACAAATGCTGAAGGCGAAGTGATTGAACATTAAATATACCGTTTTAATGAGGAGAATTAAAAGTGACTAACAATATCCCCGCATTTACTGACGAAGAAATTCGCGGAATCCGTGAAGATATCGATGGCATAAAGAGACCCTTACCTGCACACTGCTATCACGACGAAGATTTTTATGAGTTTGAAGTTGATAATATTCTGAAGCTTAACTGGTTGTGCGTCGGTCGATGGGATCAGGCGAAAGAAGCGGGGGATTATTTTACCCTGAAGATGTTTGGTGAATCGGTAGTCATTGTGCGTGACAGGGATAATGAACTTCATGCATTAATTAATGTTTGTCAGCATCGTTGGTCACAGGTGGTTGATGATGGAAAAGGTAATGCAAAGTTGTTTACCTGTCCGTATCACAACTGGACCTACAATTTGGATGGAAGTCTTCGCGGTGTCGCTGTACAGCCGATACCGGAGTTGAACAAGAAGCAATGCAGTATGCCGAAACTCGCGATAGAACAATGGCAAGGCTTTATTTTTGTCAACTTTGATACGGATGCAGCGCCTTTGGCACCGCAACTTGAAGCTGTGAATCATTTATTAGAAAGACATGGTGTGGCAGAGTATCGTCATGAACTTTCAATGGATTACCAAAGTAGCTGGAACTGGAAGTTTTCCTTTGAAACCGGTTATGAAGGTTATCATCATGCGGGATTACATAAGGACCGTATAAATCATATTGAACCAGCAGCAGGTGCAAAACCTCTTCACTTTGGTGAGATTTGTGGTTCGTACGTTGTACCTTTTGCAGAAAATATTCCTGTGGAAGAAACTCGACCATTCGGGCTTCCTCCTGGCTGGAAGGAAGGCGATCCGATTGAAATAGACACTTTTGTTGCTGTGTACCCTGCATTGATCATGTATGTCAATAGCTACCAGGTCACCTATATCGTGGGAAGGAGCTGGGAAGGTGTCGATTCAAATGCGTTCTCAACCCGACAATCTTTTGCACCCTGGACATACGACGTACCGAATCATAAAGAAATGCACGAGGTGTTTTTAGAATTTAGCCGGGAAGTGCAGAAGGAAGATTCCCATGGCTGCACCATGTTACAAAAAGGTGTCAGGTCAAGGACCAATAACAAAGGTGTAATACACCCCCTGGAGTCACAACTGAATCACTATCACAGTTGGTATCTGGATCAGGTGGAAAAGGTTGGCAAAGCATAGTTCTAAAGTACTCCGTTTCTTGTTTGTATTTATACGGGTTGATTCAAATAGAATCTCATATTGCTGAAGGGTAGCTATTTCTCTATGACTGAAGCCATAATAAATGAAATAGTGGAACTGCATGAGTTTTTTGAATCATGGCTTACTGGTTCGATAAAACAATCTAGAAAACATTATGCGCGCTTTGAAAATGCGATGGCCAATGATTTAACCATGGTGCCTCCAGGTAGTAGCTTGCTAAAAAGGGACGTCGTAATGGAAATCTTCTGGCAGCAGCATGGCTCTATAAAACCGCCATTCAGAATCGAAGTTAGAAATCCCGCAGTTCGAGAAGTGGCCGAGTCGTTATATTTTGCGAGTTATGAAGAATGGCAATTTGGTCTTGAGCAAACGGCGCGAGTGACAACTGCTCTCCTTACTGAAAATCAGAATGGTATTCAATGGCTCTCTGTACACGAATCGTGGTTACCTGAGAATTAACAGGCTTTCTGAAACTACTAAACTGGTGCCGATGGCCGGAACCCAAGTGCATCAATAAGTTGTTGAAAAGAAAAGACTACTTATTCAAACGAATCTGGAAATACCCCTTGTAATACCCCACAATTTCAATCCGTTTTGTGGAATGGCTTTTGGAAGAAAAATCTGAACATAAACTGAACTCAGTAAATATTACAGACTTGATTCATTCTTTCCGCATCGAATATATAAAATAGTGACAACAATACAGACGAAGTATAAGCAAGTATTATGTCATGGAGAAACTTCAGGGCTTAAATAGGTTGAGATATAACCAATGGTTATTCGTTTTAATTCAGCTATAACCTCTTTATCGAAACGCTTTCCTCCTGATACTGAATAGTCAAGCATAATGGAAGCGGTTTCCCCAATACAATACCCTATCAAATTACTTTTATGAGCTGGTAATACTACGCCATGCATTCTTAATGCGCGTATAAAGATATCTGAAATTTCTCTGTTAGACTTACGGTAAACGTCTTTTAGAAATGGAGACGCAAGCATTGCGCTTTGTAATGCAATAAGTCCTTTTTCGTTTCGAGTGTTATCAATCATAACGTCAATCATGTCAGATATCATTTCTTCCCATGGAACAGAACCATCACATGTAGTTAAATAGTTTATTATTAAATTTGTTTGCTTTTCGTTCAGCTTGATCGCGAGTGTTGACAAAATTGAGTATTTATTTGGGAAATACTTATAAATTGCACTGATATTTATATCTGCACGTTTAGCAATAGAATTCGTATTGAGCTCTTCTAATCCTACCTCATCAAGAAGTAAAGCAGTCGCATCGAGTATTTTTCGATAGGTTATCTTGGCTCGAGCCTGCACTGGTTCTTTTCGAGGATTTAACTCCATAACGCTATTAAATGTAGGCGTCTTATAGTCATAATTGTACGAATGCTAATGAGTTGTATGAAGTATTGTCTTTAATGATATTGTAAAATGTAGTTTTGAGTTGGGTTGGTGAAATCGCGAAATCAATTATCTAACACATTCAAATTCTTAAAATTATCTAGGGCTTCGGGGTTGGAAAGCGAGGTAATATTATTTATCTCTACACCTTCAATAACGTTTTTAACTACTAGTTCTGCAATTTTGCCAGATTTTGTAATCGGGATATCGTCAACTTGTATTACCAGTGAGGGTGTGTGTCGTGGGCTTGCGCCAAATTTAATTTGCTTCTTTATCTTGGTTACTAATGTATCACCTAGGATTACGTTCTCTTCTAAAACGACAAAGAGAACGATACGAATATCATTGCCCCATTTTTGCCCAACAACTACGCTTTTTATCACTCCATCAATTTTTTCTACTTGCCTATATATTTCCGCTGTTCCTATTCTCACACCACCTGGGTTTAGTGTCGTATCACTTCGACCATAAATTATTATGCCGCCTGTTGCTGTAATTTCTGCATAATCACCTTGTACCCAAACGCCAGGAAAATGTTCAAAATATGTTGCTCGATATTTTTCATTGTTTGTATCCCCCCAAAAAGATAGAGGCATGGATGGAAAAGGTTTGGTACAGACAAGTTCCCCCTTAATTTGGGTTACACTTTGTTTATCTTCATTCCATATTTCTACGGCCATACCTAAGCCTCTACAAGGAATTTCACCACGA
>WLWI01002617.1_pt1 | contig 15536 bp, 7 predicted proteins | sample 6701501 | NCBI WGS metagenome assembly WLWI01 (sample SAMN12718690, study PRJNA515312) | sponge metagenome | isolation source: marine sponge | host: Mycale hentscheli | place: New Zealand: South Island, Marlborough, Capsize Point | collected 2014-11-01
ATTGGATACCCGAGAATATCACTCGTCTGATTGGCGGTATTTACGCTCGTGCCTGCGGCACTCGCGTAAATACTAAGCCAACAGACTCGTGATATTCTCCTGTATCAAATGAATAATATATATATATGTATAGGTTCCAGAATGTTCCTTTCGCATTCCTACTCAGTACTCTGTTGTTATTTCTAATGGTGATGAAGTTTTATGGAGAACGCAATTGACTGGTAGTGAGTGTATGATTAATGAATGCTCAGTATATGTCACTCCTGAACACCACTGGAATGTCAGGTGGTATGAGGTGACAGTAATGGCTACCTGTGACACAACTACTACTACTAGTTCTCTCACAATATCTAGTATTTTAGGTGAGTAAAAAATAATATATATCATTAAATCAGACAGAATGCCTTAACAATTCACTATTCATGTGATATAGTTATTTTGCCTAATTTTGCTTGAATGCTATTTATTGGCAACAACATTTTCAAATTCATTATGCTCAGTAGTTATCAGTAAAGGATTTGTATTTTTTTTAAATATTGGTTGCCTGGGTCGTTTAACTATTCAGTAATTATAAATTTCACTACACAATTCTTGGGGTAATCAGGCTGTCTGAAGGCGTACAGATTTTCAACTTGAAAAAAGGCAAAAAAAAAAGGCCTTTGTCATTGATGTTAAATTTGGTGATAAATAGCAAATAAGATATACAACTAATTTTTCAACCACACAGCCACTGTACTGTATAATGTAATACTAGTGTGTATACTACACACATGATGGCCAAATATAAAAAAAATATTTTCAGAAAGTAAAAAGTATCACATCAGTGAAATTACAGTTTTATGCTTCACTAGCTCTAAACTAAACAGCATCCTATGTGGTTATGATATCAAGTGTTATAAAATACAGGATCTTGTCAAAACAGTCAAAATGTGAACTTTATATTGCATGTGGTAAAGCAAGGAAAGTGTAATGAATTATGAATATAAAATTACACAATCTGAAAAATTATTCAATTTTTAATCTAGATACTAATATTGCTGATGTGAGCAAAAATGACAATAATAGTATAACTATATCATGTGGAACTGAAGTGGACAAGAATTGCTTAGTCAGCTATTACACAGCAAACTCTATGAATAGTAGAATCCTATCTCCAGGTCATGTACATACAATTACTGTGGGACCAGAGGTTGAATTATTTGAAATTAACACATCCAAGAATTCAACTTGATATTTGTGGAGATTTATCTACAAAGGTAATAATCATAGTTAGTATCTGTTTGCACAATGGTACGTTCAAACCGTCCAATCAGATTGCTCACTTCGTAGTGAATATATTTCAGGACCAACTCCTAGGATGTGAAGAAGTAAACTGTCCAATCAAAATTAGTTTTTGTGCATTTCCTTTAGCCTAGAGCTATGGCACAAGTCGGTTGCACCATGCCACATTCAGTCGGTATGGGATTTCACTATCCTCGGGCTATGCTGACCTCCACATCATGGTGTAACCAATACACATTTGTGTGTATGCTCATTATTCAATAGTTTCTATCTTTTTTGTTAATAATTTGGGAGCAAATTAAATACCCCATTCCTTTCGTGCATTCCCACCAAGCTTCATATGGCTAATTGTTAATATTAACAATGTTGAGTGTGTTAAATTATAAATTGATGTGATAAGTCCAATACTAGGTGAACTAATTGCATTGAAATCCTAAATATTATATGTCACTACCCATAATGATAGGAGAGTATGATAACTTTTGAATGTTCGGCTTCTCTAATAAATTAATGTAAATGAATATACATTTTCAGTTATTCCAAAAAATGTTAAAAAATCAATAAATGATTTCATGAGCACTCCCTAGTCTTTACTGCATGTCACGTAGTTAGTTGTAACTTTTGGTTAGTCTAGCTACAGATTAAATTGCTTAAAGATGGTATAAATTTGTTTAATTTTTATTTTTCTCTCATTCTAGCTGATGATGTTGGAATGAATTCATTGACTTTATTGATATCACTTCCTCTCACTACTGTCTTTGTGACTATTGCCATGGTGACTGCTGTTCTACTAACCTATCTTGCTATAACACACTACAAGAAGAGAAAAGGTAGATTAAACAATTCATTTTCCAGCTAATGTTTCAATTAAGAGGGTATGGCCGCTGTACGCAAAACGTTATGTATTCTATTGATGACTTAACATTTTACTACAGGCAAGATAAGTTACATTACTTCCTCTGAAGAAGATAATGAGATAAGGATGGAAAACAATGAGGTCTATGGAATTACTTCAAGAAACAGAACTGGTGAAGAAGAGAATATAAAGATGAATGATAACGTGGTGTATGGAGTTACTACTGAGAGAACCCAGAAAAAGATGCAAACAATGTAAAAATAATGTATAAATATCAGTACTGTATAAAAAATATAGCCTAGTTTTGTAAAATGTGTGTATTAGATACTGGATTCATTATTAGTAACTATCCACAATCATGCTTTTTTAACTCTTGCAATTTATTCACTAGATCATTTAGTTTGTTAATGTTATGCCTAAAATAATAATAATAATAACAATAATAATAATAATTGTTCAGGCTTCAACACCTCAACAATAACTTTTCTTATTTTAACCGCCGTACTACAACCCTCACTAAGTCTATTGACATGGGAAGACGTGTGATGCAGCAACCATGGTTGACCAGTGCTTCGTCCAGAGAACTGGAAGACGTGTGGTGCAGCAACCATGGTTGACCAGTGCTTCGTCCAAAGACTCTGTCTGACGGATACCTGCTAGAACCATTTCAAGATTCTGCTTGAAAGTGGTCAGCGGATAACTCGCTTAAAGGACAAGTCTTCCACTTGCTAGATAGTCCCGATCAATAATAATAATAATAATAATAATAATAATAATAATAATAATAATGATAATGATAATAATAATAATAATAATAATAATAATAATAATAATAATAATAATAATAATAATAATAATAATAACAATAACAATAACAATAACAATAATAATAATAATAATAATAATAAAAACAAAATAATAAAATAATCTAAAAAGTCCCTACCCCGCCCAAAAAATCTACAAATATTCACTTGGAAATATCCATCTAGCTTGTCCTAATAAAGTTTGCACCTCTTCCAACTGCTTAAAATTGAGAATGTTCTTTAGCACCCAGAACAAGAACATTTAATGAGCCATTCTATGCTAAATTATAAAAGCTTGTTCATCAATCAAAACAATTTGCACTTAACCGTCACTGCATGGCAAAAAAAATCATAGCATGAATATTTAAGTATCTCGTATAGTCGGCTCTCACCATTAGACTTGTGACAGAATGACACCTGCTAATGTTATCACTATTTCAAATATTAATTAGTTTAGCTAATTTGGTTACAATAATGATAATATAAATAAGGAAAACAATTTAAATAAAGAGCACTCCAGAAACTCAGTCTCTATCTTCGACTGTCCTATTTTCTACTTATATTAGAAGTTGATGATTATGGAATCAATTAAACAGCTTTGCTAGTATCACTTTTGGCTATAGCTGTTAGCTATGGTGACTCTTATTCTACTTACTACTACGCAATAAACACAACAAGAATAGAAAGTAATCAACAAATGCCAAATATATTATTATGTCACTAAAACAGCTAGTACTACTGCTAGTTCAAATTGGGCGAGGGAAGCGAGACTCTCACTAACAAGTCTCAATTGAGATTTTGGTATAATATATTGTATGTATATGGCAAAGTTCAAAGTGGTCAAATGCGTGCCCACCCCCGGAGACTACTTAAAAACGTAAACATTAGCGCGGGTGCAACATACTCGGGAGAAAAGACTTTGAAATTATGTAAGGAAAAGAAAAAAAACGGCAAAGAGCTACGGAGACATAATGGGAGAGACTTTTGCAGTTAGGTCTTCCAAAGTTAGCTGAGTTCATTTGTTTTATTTGTGGCAGTGATAAGTTTATTTCTTCAATACGCGTTCGTCACTGCTATATGCCTTACATAACCGATTTGTTCTTACTTAAAAATACAAAGTTCAATAGTCAAGTCACTAAAAAAGTATAACGTAATGCTATATCTACTAGAGCTCTGGTATAGTAGAGCATTTTGAATGGAACGTACTTTGGAAAGGGATTAGCTAAAATGAAAACCGTTAGTTTAGCGATCCTTACCCGTATCATCCTTGGAAATCTGATTGCTTACCCCGTGTGTTGCTAAAGAATAGCAATACATTGAACTAAATTTTTAAACTAACAAAAAATTCAAATTTAAATTTCAGTCAGACCAGCTCGCTCGCCATCTGTACTGAAGCACATTACTAGTTTAAACTAATCCGACATTAAAAAAAAGTACGAGTACATTGGTCTTGTACTTAAGTACCAAATGAAATACATGTGATTAGTTTTTTTTTCTAAACTGGGCTAAACGTAATATGCACTTCATTGACCTTTTGGAAGTGATGCCTAGGAGAGAATACTTTCAGAAGTCAATTAACTTGGTTCTTTCTGTTGAATAAGGTTAAAAAAAATCTGTTTCTGTCTGCCTTTCAGAATAAAAATGGAGGCCACCTGATATCTTAATGGAGGTGGTAAGAAGCTGATGGCATCATTAGCAGTTGTAGTGACTGCTTGCTGAATGAACTAATTACGCATTATGAGACTATTTACATGTACTTTAAAGTACTTCAAAAGTACTTAGAAGTAGTGGTAAAAATGAAAAAGCACAATTATTTATCGCTAATGAAAACACTCAACAAAATTTAGTTTCAGTATATTTCTTCCCAAAAAACTGATTTGTATCAAACTAACATGATAAATGCAAACATGATAAATGCAAACTTCAGATTAATGTGAATAAAATCACTGAATTGATATTCAATTTTAGCCTGTTTCAAGACATCAGAAGAAGTATTCAAAGAAAGTGTCCCATTGTTGAGAAAACACGAAGCTTCCCAGCTCCATGTAGCTACCTACTTTTGTTGGTAATGCCCCCTAGCATCACGTCTAATCACGTGAGCAAATAATTGCAGCCCACGGTAGTTTGCTTTTAAAGAAGTGAAGTTTAGCATTGAAAATGTGTACCGGTGAGTGTTTCTGGCCTGTTTTGCTCCTTCTCTTAAGACAGCGTTTCCATTTTCATTGCTAGAGCTATATTGATGACTGATTAAAATGCTAATAGATTGCTTGTTCCTTTGTTCTGAGATTATATTGTATTGGCTGGGTAAGTGTTTAGTAGCGCTGAGGTTTGCACCATTTTTGGTGCTACAGTTTATTTGCACTTTAATTTATTAATGTATATGCAGTATTGCCTCAATTTGTATTTACTGCTGATTTTTTGGGACTTTTGTACAAATAAATTAATATTACCTAATAGCTGGACATGATACTTGTTTTTGTCACAACGTTTTAGAATTAGCTAGATTAGATTGTGTATCTTTCCCAAATTATATTTATATCAACACTGAGGGTATACTTAAACAAAACTGTAAGTAGCTTTTTCATAGAAATAAAAAATGAAAAGCTATAATTTCCTATTCTTTTTCTGTATATTTTTTTCAATGAAGTCATCTGAAATATTAGGTAAGGAATTTCTTTTATACATACTATAACTAGAGCTCTAAGAGTGCTACCCTCGACATTATTTAGATTATTACAAAAATGCAATATAGTTTGCAAACCAAGTCACTACTGTTGAATAAAACAGTTCTTTAATTTTCAGCTTACAACAATAATGGTTTTGTTTTATTTATGACTATAACTTTTTAACATATTAACTAGCTGTATAATTATGTTAGCTATGGCTTAGTGGACAACTTTAGTCTAACAGTGTAAAGAAATTTATGCCTACATGCTGATGTGTGGCTTTCAGCAACCAATTAAGTTTATATGTGCTGTAACCGCAGGAACACGCACATTGCACACTTTTTTTTGGAGAGCAGGCATTCTTACAGTTGATGAAAAATCACACCTTCAGTAACAGATGAGACTTTGTCATGTAAAATACACCAGAGGAAAAAAATCAGCACTGGAACTATGAACTAGGCACAGTAAATATTGTACGCTCATGCGAGTGCACGTGATTCTAAATGCAGGTGATTTAAAGGAATGAATGGGTGTGGCTGTATAGCAACACTTACCGTAGCATATGTCTTTTCTCTTGTTTTCTCAAAAACATGGCTGAAATAAAAAATAGCGGCAAATTCAAGGGACTTAAAATAGTCCTCTAGTCTGTGTCCTCTTCTTTCAAGGCCTAAAAAGTCCACCGTCTTCAAGATCTGCTGTTGACAGAGTGACAGACAGACAGACAGACATAGAATGTATGACAAAGAGACTACTATAACCCTCTCGCATATTCACGCTGAGGGTTAGTAACTTTCTTAGTACGTTAAAAAAGGTGACTGTTGATACTTTTTCTCATTGTACTTGTAATAACACATCTATTTTCATTGCATGGTGCTTGGAATTGTGCATTGCAATGTACAGAACTCTAACAAGATATTACTATTGTTGATGTGAATGTTACTAATAATAGTGTTATCATCAATAATAATAATAATAATAATAATTATTATTATTATTATTATTATTATTATTATTACATTCAGTATTAGGCATTCCAGAAGTAGAGTATAGATGGCTCGGGTTATCAGGACCACAATGTCCTCGTGAGGTTACTCTCACGTGCAATGCTCTGGAATTCAATAGTCCACTAATACGCTGGTTTGCTGGAGACACTGTCTTAGCTACATACAACTTTATTGCGAGAGATGTATATCCTAAAGAGGTCATGACTGACTCTATTAATGCTACTTCACAAATATCACATGCTACTTTCACTTCTACTTTCAACTATTTCAACTTTACTCTATCAGTCAACAACTTGAATGAACTCATTTCATTTCAAGGACAGAATATATTCTGTGGGAACATCAACAAGGAGTAATGCCATACCTGTGGACAATTTGAAAGTGTTGGGTAAGAGAATGTAATAAAAGTGACATAATGATTTCACAGTTGTTCTTATGAACAAATATGAAGTTTATGTCAAAATAGTAAAAAGAAAAGCTAAAATTTAACTTAAACTGTGCTTCTCGTTAAAATTCTGTTTATTATCCCTAAATCTATACTTGTTAATTTAAGCTAACCAGAATTACTACCATGAGTATTACTTTAATCTCTTTAATCTATATATAATCCAATTTTGTTGTCTACAAATTAAAAAAAATTGTATTGATTTCAGAAATGAACAGCTTGAGTACAATGCATTTAATAGCAACTGCAACCTTCTATGGAGACAGTAAGAAATTATCCAAAGTGGTAACCAAATGGCAGAATCAGGTCAGTCAGTCTATAATCATACTCATTAGCCCACAGCACACATGCGCAAAAAGGTTGCTGTAGTCATCTTGTCTGTCTACATGTCACGCTCGGAACTATATATTATTGAACCATTTTAAGTGTGTGGTATTAACATTAACTAGGTATATATGCTGGTCACCACTAGCTATAGCTATGTAATTTGAGTAGTAGTATACACAGAAATTCTAAAATTAAATAGTATATATAATATTATAGGTTCCACAATGTCCGTATCCTATTCTTACTCAGTGCTCTGTTGTTATTTCTAATGGTGATGAAGTTTTATGGAGGACACAATTGACTAGTAGTGAGTGTATGACTAATGAATGCTCAGTATATTTCACTCCTGAACACCACTGGAATGTCAGGTGGTATGAGGTGACAGTAATGGCTACCTGTGACACAACTACTACTACTAGTTCTCTCACAATATCTGGTACTTTAGGTGAGTAAAAATGAATATATTAATATCATACATTCATTGCTATTTATAAATCAGACAATCACTATAGTGTACGTGACATATGTAGTTAATTTTGGCCTATTGTTGCTTGAATGCCAATTTATTGGCAATAAGTTAATAAATATTTATGCTTTTAAAGTTAATTATAACAGGAATTTATAAAATTAATGAATAAAGGAATTTTGGCTAATGCATCATGGTTGTCTAAGTTTGAGATAGCATGCATCATGAAGTATTACTCATTCTTATAATGCACTATTCTGTAACGTATCTAACTGAGGTGTCTATCTGACACATTTAAACCATAGCATTTAAGCTTTTGGCAAGTGAGTAAAGCGAGACACTATCAAGGGTAACACAATTGAAAATTGAGGATATTGTTGGCGAGTGAGTGAAGCAAGTGAGACAGTACTAGGGGCAGACAATTGAAAATTGGGGGATATGTTCAACATAATTATACGTACAGCTTGGACATATGCCCTTTAAATGCACTTGAGGTACATTTTTTTCTCTTAAAATCACAAAGCTTTTTTGGCTTTTAGCAATAAGCAATCAGCCAGTATATTGCTAGTTAGTTAATCCTTGAAGTTTAAAACAAAAAACAAAAAACAAAAACATGGCATTTTGTGTTTTATGAAAATTAAACTATTCAAGTAGAAATTTTTTTTAAATTTTATTCTTATAGACACAAACATTGCTGATGTGAGTAAAAATGACAATAATAGTGTAACTATATCATGTGGAACTGAAGTGGACAAGAATTGCTTAGTCAGCTATTACACAGAAAACTCTATACAAAACAGAATCCTACCTCCCGGTCATGCACAAACAATTACAGTGGGACAAGGGGTCGAATTATTCGAAATAGACACATCCAAGAATTCAACTCAATATTTGTGGAGATTTATCTGCAAAGGTAAGAATCATAGCTAGTGTGTGCTCATTATTCAGTAGTTGTTATCCTGTAGTACAATAATTCAAACATATTCAAACTAGCTAGTTTGTAAGATCCTTCAACTATATTCATTTTATAAGCAACCTGTGTGGGTTTCCTTGTGGAACTGTTGCATTCTTTTTTCTGTTCATACATTCAGTAACAAATTAACAGTTGCACCTAATTGCTTATGCTATCATTTCTTCAATGACTAATGTAAAAGAGTAAATATGAAATTAATCTTCCTATTCACTAAATGAACAGAAAATCACCATTTAAAACTTTGCATAAATGAGCATCTTACAACTGTAAATGTTCAAGTATTAAAATTAGCCTGTTAATATTTATACAAAACATCCCATAACAAATGCATACATATGCCCTGTCATAAATCTTACAATTAAAAAAGCATAATTCAGGAAACATTAATTACATCATTTTTTGTGTGTGCATTTCCAGCAAGCTTCTGATTACTGAATCTAAACAGTGAAACAACTGAAAACATAAATTCATTTACATTCATTTATTTAGAGAAACAGATTTAAGGACTGCATTAGTGATGCACAAGTAGGTACTTCTATCATTCAGGAGTCATTATAATCTCCTATCAATCTAGTGATAAGAAAATATCCAGGAATTCAGTGCAATTAGTTCACATTATTTGATTTAACCTAAACAATTTTACCAAAAAATGTAAATATCAATAAATGATTCCATGAGCACTCCTAGTCTTTACTGCACATTATGCCACATAGTTAGTTTATGACTTGATTAGTCTAGCTACAGATTATATTGCATAAAGATGACACAAATTAGTTCAACTTTATTTTTGTCTCATTCTAGCTGATGATGTAGGAATCAATTCATTGACTTTATTGATATCACTTCCTATTACTGCAATTTTTGTGACTATTGCCATGGTAACTGCTGTTCTACTATCCTATCTTGCTGTAAAACACTACAAGAAGAGAAGAGGTAGATTAAACAATTCATCTTCCAGTTGATGTTTCAATTAATTAGTGAAAAGAGGGTGTGGCCGCTGTACGCAAAACGTTATATTCTATTAATGACTTAACATATTACTACAGGTAAGAAAAGTTACATTACTTCCTCCGAAGAAGATAATGAGATAAGGATGGAAAACAATGAGGTCTATGGAATTACTTCAAGGAACAGAACTGGTGAAGAAGAGAATATAAAGATGAATGATAACGTGGTGTATGGAGTTACTACTGAGAGAATCCAGAAGAAGATGGAAACAATGTAAAAATTATATATAATATATTAGCTATATATATATATATATATATAGGTACTGTTATTAAAACTATAGCCTTGTGTTGTAATGTGTGTTTATTAGAAGTAATTCTATTGGTTTCATTATTAGTAACTATCCACAATCATGTTTTTTTTTGTTTTTTTTAAACTCTTGCAAATTATTCACTAGATCATCTAGTATGTTAATGTTATGCCAGAGAAGTAAAAAATTCTGTTTTCCGGTGGCGTCCTAAGTAAGTTTATGCCTATATTAACTGTTAATTGTCAGTAATCTCCAAAATCAGAGTGTGATAGACAGACAGACAGACAGACAAACAGACAGGAAGACTACTATAACCCTCTCGCGCATGCACGCTGAGGGTTAATAATAATAATAACTAGCAAGTGTAGATAACTTGTGCTACTGCATTCTTACTTTGCAATAAGTAAAGTGCTAGTATTATACTGTTACGATGTTCTGAATTAGAAATAAATTCATTCACTATAGTATTAATGTGTAATAAATCAGTCCTTTCCTTGTGGTTGCTCAGAATCATTAAATAATTTGTAAGAATGCAGTAGCACAAGTTTTCTTACTCAGTTATCATTCTCTACCATTGGCTAAGGTTACATAAGTTTCCCTCTCCTACTCTCTTTTTTCCGAACTATCTGAGCTTTTCTTCTACCCCACCGCTCCTAACTGCAGCTCTTCTTCTTGAGTCATGGAGCCCCCTTTTACTTTGTCTATCTCTCCTGCTTCCGAATTTCTGTCCTTTTGAGAAACTTTTGTCTTTTATTTCGTACGTTAGCCTTTCTTTTGAAAACTAACCCCCGCCTTTACTCGTCGATTCAACCCGCTTTTTAGTTATAATTAATCGCTCGCCTTTTTGCCTTCTCTTCCCTTCCATTTTAAACCTACACTGCATTACCTCGCCGATTCCATCCGCTTTTCAGTTACGATTAATCACCTTTTACCTTCTCTTCCGTACTTTCGCCTTCCTTTTGAAACTTACACCGCCTTCCGTCGTTAATTGCACCCTTTAGAAGTAACCAGCATGTTCTACTGATTGTGACGACACTTTACCTACCACAAAGGAATGATGCTTTACCGAACTATACAAAGCTCATTAATTATTCATGAATACACACACCGTCAGTCGCCGTCGTCGTTACTGACGATTATTAAGATAATAATCTATAATACACCTGTGTGTCAGTGATGACAATGGTGACCGACAGCGATGTGTGTATTCATGAATAATTCATGAGCTTAAATAGTTTCTTACAATTTCGCCTTCATCTGAATGGGTAAAGTGTAGTCACATTCAGTAGAAGGGAAAGTGGGTGGAATAGGCTAGGGAAGGCGGAGTAGGTTTCAAAAAGGATGGCAAAAGCACGAAAGAGAAGGCAACAGTTACGCAAAGCCTAAGTCTGCAATCATGATAGAAGGACAGAGAGATTCAGAAGCAGGAGAGATAAGAGAAAGGAGGAGAAGGGACTCCATGACTCAACAAGAAAGAGGTGAAGAAAGGAAAGGAGGAAGGTAAGATTAAAAGCTGAGGTAGTTCAGGAAAAAACAAGAGAAGGAGAGGGAAACTGATGTAACCTTACCAATAATGGAGAATGATAAATAAATAAAATAAAAACGCTAATGCTACTGCATTCTTACCTTGCAATACATCAAGTGCCACAGTTTGGCAGGGTACTTGCTAGTAATAATAATAATTATAATACAAAAGAATAAAAATAATCTAAAAAGTCCTTACCCCTCCCTAAAAATAAATTTTACTACAAATGTTCATTTGGAAATATCCAGCGAGCTAGCTTGTCTTAATAAATGTTTGCCCATCTTCCAACTGCTCAGCTTTACTTGAGAATGTTCATGTATCATTAGTACCCAGAAGAAAAAGTCAAACAATTAGCAATTAAACGGTAACTGCATGCCAAAAAAAAAATCAGCATGTATGTGATTGGCTCTCGCCATTAGACTTGTGACAGAATGACACTTGCTAATATTATAACTATTTCAAAGTATTAATTAGTTTAGCTAATGTAGTTACAATCTCCAGAAACTAATTTGCCTCTGTCTTCGACTGTCCTATTATCTACATATTTTAGAAGCTGATGATTAAGGAATCAATTCAACAGTTTGCTTCTTCACTTCTGGCAGTAGCTGTTAGCTATGGTGACTCTTATTCTACTTTCCTATTATGAAATAAAACACAACAAGAACAGAAAGATAATGAACAAAAAGCATTTATTATATCACTAAAACAGCTACTGCTGATTTAAACTACTACATGCGACATCTGACATTAAAAGAAAGTGCTGGTGGTATTTTGTAAAAAAAAATTTATACAGGAAAAAAAATCATAATTTTTTTGAAGAAGATACAAGATAAGATGGAAAAGAACCAGGTCTATGGAGTTACTTCAAAACTATCAGGCACAGAAGAGTCTATAGAGATGAATAGGAATGTGGTATAAGGAGTTACTACTGAGAGGAGTTACTACTGAGAGAGTTCACTAGAATATGGCAACAAAATAAACAAGACTTAGTGCTGTCATTCTTACATACCCTACGCATGTATGTCACAAAATGTTCATAGACTTTATATCACATTAGCATCAGCTAGTGACATAAGTATAGATAATTGCTGTAAAACACTTAATGGTAAGAATTAACTTTAGAAAAGTCTTAATTTGATTCAGAATTGAACACAGAATGAAATAAAGGATTACTTATTCTGTTTGTAATTCCAGTGTTCTAAAGATGACAATATGAATGTCGGGACTTCTCATTTCTTGATCCAAATCATCATAAGGAACTACAGTCTTCTTAAAATGTTTCTCCATCAGCTAAACCATAGAGGGGAAATGTGCATGAAATAATACACATCAACTGTATGTTCATTAAATACAAAGTATACAGATACATAATTGCTAACTTTCCAGAACAAATGAACAGGCTAGACCATACCAACCAACAAAACTTCAAATTAAAAAATTTACTATGCAAAAACAATGCAATTTTCATCCAATCATTGAGGAACATGGAGTGTAAAAACGTAATGTTATTACTACCACAAGAAGTTACTATGTATAGACCTAATATTACATTTTGTATTTAGGTAGCTATGCTGTGAAAATAGAATCACTATCAACCCGACATGCGCAACTTCTCGGGGAAATGATTAAGATCCACCTGAGAATTACCAGGAAAACTTCAAAAACTGGGAGAAAACCAGAGAAGTACACAAACCAGGAGGGAACTGTGAATTGCCAAGTAAATTAAGATGGCTTCCATCCAGAAATGCTGTAAATTGTCCATCCAATCCCACAGTCTCATGGGACAGTGGGACATTCCATGGGATGTCCACCTGTCCCTCTTACAGATACTCCCACTGTTCATTCCATCCAATGATCATATGTAAGGTGCGCTCTAGCTCAACTCTAAGTGTCACAATGAACACTTAGAGTTGAGCTAGAGCGCACGCGCAAAGTGCGTGGTGTGATTAGTGTCAAATCAAGGAGCATCGAAGGCGTGATGACATACTTTGATAAGCCGACTGAGCGAATGAAGGAGGTGTCATATTAGGTTCAATATGCAAGAAAGGGTACAGTAGGAGACAAAATAAAGTTCCGAATTCCGTTCCGTAGAACGGCCGCCACACAATTAAAAAAAACGGGGGGAAACAGTACGCGTTTGGTAAAAAAACAGCTGTTCCGTTTGGTAAAAAAATGGCTGTTCCGTTTGGTAAAAAAACCGGCTGTTCCGTTCGACCGGCGTTACCATTTTAATCTTTCTCGTTCACCGTAAGCCTCGCTCAAAGAAATTATAAAAAATCGTTTATCCAATAAAACTTCGATTTTTTGTTTACAGGCTCCTGAGGCGGAGCTTCTCAGGTAAAAAATAATAAATTTGAAGCCGTCCTATTCAAAGTTGTCTCGCAGAGAATTGTTAGCTCGATTACCACACAGTATCGATGTTTTCTCGATGTTAGGGCCTTCTTAGGCTTAGATTTTTTAACTACTGAAAGTCCATCAGTAGCTAACAGAAGACCTATGAAGTGCAGACCTCGTCATAGCTGTGTGCCCGTCGAAACTTCGGTCTGCAGCTTTACTAAAGCATGTTAAATTTTAGTACGAGCTTTTTGCACTATCCCCGTAGCATTTAATGGTCGATATAAGGCCTTAGCTTACTGATATAGCTATGGAAGAGTTTCTAGCTAGAAAATATCGGTGAATCGGCAGAAAAGCTTAACCTTTTTTTTTTTTAATCGTTTTAGTATACATTGTTGGCTGTTTAGTCAAAACGGTATGGAACGCAACAGTAAAAACTACAGTAAAAAGACTACCATTTTATGGCTATACTACGGAATGGAATTCAGAACTTTACTTTGTCTCCTATTGTTAATGCTGATAAGGATACAAACATACAATATGTTGAATGGCTGATGATACAAAAATTAATAAAAACAACTCGCGTATTACACAAAAATTATTTCACAGAACCATGGGATCGTGGGATAAGATGGACAGTGGGACACACATGAATCTGCAAGAGGGACAGGTAGACATGCCATGGAATATCCATGGGGTAGTGGGATGGGATGGACAATCCCATGTAATCCCATAGTCCCATGAGACCGTGGGATGGCATGGACAATTTATGGCATTTCTGGACAGGCCTTTGTCTAAATCAGATTCTGGCTGGTGTGGAACTCTTAGGCATAAAATATTCAACATATTATAAAAAGTCGTAGAAGTCAAAGGAGCAAAAGGGACAGTCCAGAAAAAAGCAGGGATGCAATTTACTAATGTGCCACACCCATTGAGAATATGAACACAGGACCATTGGTGTTGTTATGCCTACACTTTAGCATATGACTCAAAGTGGTGAAGGCCTGACCTGTGTGGCCCACCATCGACATCATCCCCTGTCCCATCAAAACATTCAGATATATTTAACTGGAAACTTTCACAACACGATGTCTTTCTTTGTGTCAAATAGTCGTCACGCTAGCTTCTTGTGTTCGTACTGAAACTTCCAATGATGCCTCCATAATCCTCCCTCGATGCCCAGGTTCTAGGCCACGCCCCCCACATGGTGCTGTCACAAATGCATGCTTTTGGCGATACAGGTTAATTAGAAAAAAAGACAATAGGACACACCCAAATGAGTGGGAGGATGCTCCGATGAATATGCATGGACCTAGCGGACAGTTGTGCCTTTCATGGTATACTAGCATACAATTAGGCAAAAAAAATTATACTATAATGTCAAAATTATTATTTATTATTTATTCAAAATTCATTCAAACATGAAATGCTGCAAAATATAAATTAAGAATCGAATGGTTGTATAACTGAATGTGGGCGTGGTAGCCACCACCCCCACATGAACTGTCACATGAACTATATTTTAGTGTTAGCATGAGTTATAATTAGAATGAGTTGTGTTGCATTATGTGTGTATCCTGTATTATTATTATTTTGTG
>WLWI01002619.1_pt1 | contig 15529 bp, 8 predicted proteins | sample 6701501 | NCBI WGS metagenome assembly WLWI01 (sample SAMN12718690, study PRJNA515312) | sponge metagenome | isolation source: marine sponge | host: Mycale hentscheli | place: New Zealand: South Island, Marlborough, Capsize Point | collected 2014-11-01
TCTGATTCCAAGCTTTCAAATAAACATTGAGCTCCTTGACTACAAAACATCGCTCTCGTTATGGTACTGATAAAGCAAGCTACGCTACAACTATTCTTTTTATGGTGTGCGTAATGTACTTATTTAACTAAATTTATTAATGTAATGAGTTATTTGTCTCAAAAATGTCTGAACATTTTTAATTACATAATTGTACTACAATAAGGTATCGTTTATACTAAATGAAAGCTTGAACCTACCATAAGAAACGATTAACTTAAAGTTTCAAATGCTGTTTTTACTATTCAATCATGTTTTTAGATATTTTAGTAAATCATAATTAAGCCATTTTAAAGTTATAGAATAAGTAAAGCTGTTATCATACAAAGTTCTCCACTTTCAACTATTAAATACTCAATAAAATGGCTCACTTAAGTTTTCAAAGGAAATGGAAACTTATAATCAAACCAACCTTTAAAGTTTTCATACAATATGACAATGAAACTGAAAGATGATATTTTTGGTATGAGAAATGAAAATTCATTTGAGATTTTATAAAGTCTAATACTTGAGAATAAAAATTAAGTTCTAAACCCACACATCAGAGATAATTACTAGACATATCAGACCTCTACTACATTATCTCTCAGAAAAAATCAGCTCAATCTTGATTAAGAATAACTGAGCAAAATTTTCTGAGGGAACAAAAAAATAGCTAACTACTTTAATGCATAGAAACAGTCCTAATATGTAATTATATTGTGTTCTGCATAAAGAAATACAAATTTAAATTTTCATAATCATGTAAATATCATAATAATTATTAGTCAATATAATAATCTTCATTGCAATAATAAATCCTTTAAGATGCTTCAGTTAGAAAAATAATTTGCATTCAGTAGCTAATAATAATTTCCTTACAATCAAATTTTACATTCCTGAGTGATGGTCCAAATATTGTCACAATCAATAAAAATGATAAGGTGCAACCATTTTATTGTAATTTAATTATTAATTGTTTTTCCTGATCCATGTCAAATTCCACATCAAAACTGATATTAGATGTTAATTCAGATGACTAACTTTGACATGGATCAGAAACTGCCATTTTTCTTGGCTATTTTTATGTCACAATCTGGATAATGTCTTGTACACTTGGTTGAATTGTACTGGCGTGTTTTCTGACATTATTAGCTGACAGTGTAAACCACTGATGTCAGGAAAGAGGCAGGCATCTATTGCCCAATACTATTTGAAGCAGCGTGTCAGCCTAGTAATGTTTGGGATTTTGTATTATCAGAACAAACAACTTTGAACTTTACAAACTACCAGTAACATGTGTAACTAAATTACAAGATCAACTTCATCTCTCAGTCAGACCATCAAAAGTACATCTGAATCCCTGTAACTATTTTATTCTTTTTACTCATGGGTATGATATTTATAACCACAAAAATGTATTTCAGTTATATATTGTGATATGGTATGAATCCTCAATTTCATATTCATATGGATGTTGTATAATCCATAACTGTTTACATAGATAATATGATTAGAAAGCTTTAATTACAATACATCCACTTGAATAATAACGCCAAATTTTATAAAATAGCAGTGTTTGTTAGAGGTAGGGAATAATTATTTAATAGTTTTACAAAATTTTAATTTGTGGGTGTGGGTAATTAGTGTTTGTAGACAGAGTTCTGGTCATTTTTACAAATGAAAAGGCTTCTGTTTACAACAATGCAGTTGCAAGATTTTATTAAATTAAGATTACTGAGTATAAAGTTCTACTCTATTTAAAAACCATGTTGTTACTGAGTGCTATCATACAGCTATAGCTATATTATATATATATACATTATATTCTAAATTGTGCTTGAATAAGTTAAATGTTCAAGAAAATTTGTTCTTATAATCAGATATTAATTTTTAGTCATACAATTAAATATAAACAAGAACCAATTTTACACTCACCTACTAGTACTTCTGATTCTTATCGGTTCCATAAAAAATGCAACCCTGCAGCTAAAGTACTCAACTCACCCTGTGCAAAACTAAAATACAATAATAATGATAAAGATATAAAAAGATAATAATTAAAGTAATTATGTTCATGTGGAGTTATTTTTCACAATCGTGTAATACAATGTAATAGTGACATATACAGGAAATAAGAATATTTTTTGAACTTTTTATAAACAAAGATATTGTAACAAAGGCTTAAATTTTCCCAGATCAATACAAGATAAAAACACACTCATATCTTGTCTATGAAATATCAGTCTAAGAACGAATTAGTTGTACACCAACTTCTACCAATGAGTATAAAACAACCATCAAATAGAATAACTTAGCAACAATCAAATACAATAACAACCTTAGCGTTTCGTTATGTTCAGAGTTTGATAATGGTTTTTTTATAATAAGCTGTAATTTTCATTGAAACTGAAAATTTCTTTTTTCTAAAAATGTGGTTAGAAAATTTATCCAATTAAGGGTGCATAGTCAGTGTATATCCCATTCATTACAACTACATAAAACCAATGTCTACAACTTCATATAGAGAAGTAAAAGATACATTATGCAAACTATTATGATATATTCTACATATACACTATAATAATTTTCATAATTAACACGAAAATAATGATGATACAGCCTCATTAACTTAATATAATTATACTGTAAAGCCTTCAAAGCTTTTAATGTCATAATAATGAAATACTTTTACCTGTACAAATTGTGCTTATTATTTTATTTCTATATCAAATTCATTTTTGAGAATAACTTAAAAAAAAAAGCATTTTATTTTAAACATGAATATAATGCAGGTAATTATTTTAAAGTTAATTGGCAAGAAAGGTGCAAAATTAACAGATACATAAAAAAATTAGCCTCACATTTTTAAGCTGAATTCACATGGCTCATGATGCATTTATAAATGCTTTCAAGCACTGAAAATAATTCCTATTAAAAATTTCCCTAGCTTTTATTTTAATTTTCATAACTGTTGTTTCCAAAAAATTAAATAATGTATTAGTGACATAAAACAGGAAACAGAATTACTTTTTAGCAGTATAATTATTGTTTAAACAAATTTGTACAGAAATGTGTATAAAAATGTTTCAATTGAGTGTTTAGATACTAATACATTAATTCAATTCGAGTTTTTCTTTCTCTGCTGAATTCCATATGCTGCATTAGATACTACAGATGTCACTTCTTTTTCTGAGTCAACTTGTTCATATAATGGAATACTCTGATTTATCTGACCTCTTGCTTCAATTTTATCATCTTCATTTTTATTGGATGAGCTGCATTACAAGTAAGATAATTTTCAAGTGTAAAAGTACTATATGAGTAGTTGATATTAATGCACATGAATGTTCTAAATATCAGTAATATAATATTGTTATGCACAAGAATCAGTCTTGCCTCAAAATATTGTCTTCCAATCAGTTTAATCGGTATATGTATTACATACTTACCAACTGATCTTTCTCCTGATTCTTACTATTTCAATAATAAGTCCAATATTTAGTACAATAGATATAACAATTACTACAGATCCTATAGGCAAAATTAAAGTCTGAAAACTAGTAAAGTTTTCACAAGAACAATCATCATAGGAAGAATTTAAAGTCACAACATTATTGAAGCTCTTCTTGGCATCTGAAACAAATGAGAACATGTTTATCAGATTAATACAAGCATAAAATTAACTACTTGAATCAATTAACATTCATACCAGTACTTATAGTTGCTAAATAAGATCCATCTACACTGATGTTATCTTGCTTGATAGACTTTATATTATATAAAATATCTCCTATGACAGTTATTGAATTGTTCCGCAATAAATAGTAAATTGAAAATCTCCAGTTTCTGTTAAAATGTTACAGCAGTATGTACTAATATATATATTATATGAAACTCCAACTCTTGATGAGAAAACAATATACAAGTTATCTGTTGATATTGTATTTCTATCATTTCCAAATTTTGTAGAAATATTAACATGATAAGTAAAATTCATGTTTAATAGATTACTCCATCTAATGTGAATAGTACTAATGTCAGTATTAGTAGTATTATAGACAATGCTAAAATTCACTGGAGTAGAGCAATCTGTCAAATAAGGAATAAACAACACAAAAAGTATTAAACTAAAGCATAATTGATCTACACTTTTGTTCAATGTTAGTAAGCTTAAGTTATACAATGAACATTTAGTTTAATTTATCATAAGGTAATAAGTATGGTAGGCTTCTCTGGTACTCCTTAGTTCATTACATACAACAGCAAAGTCACCCAAAATTTATATAGTAAATAATTCAGTGTTAAAACCAATAAATTCAAGCTTAAAAAAAACAATAATTGCTTATATTTTTTGTAAATAAAGTTTCACTGTTTTCAAAATGTGTATATTTACATTTCCACATGGTTTTTGTCGTCACAGAATACATTCGTCAGAGTTATTTTATTCTATAATAATGACCAGAACTGAATTAATTGTACTGCATGGTTTGAAGTACATTCTGAAGTTATCTGGTTTAATTATCCTAGATACTTTCAGAGATATTCATGAAAGTAATAAAGTAGTATACTTAGACCTACAATATATTCTGTAGACAGCATTTGTTGTAAATCTGTTTGCTTTTAAAGTCAGCACAAAAAAAAATTCCATGCTCTTGAGAATTTAGTTATTTCTTCACTTGCCCATTTAATTTAATTAATTCATCATAGTCTCGAAATTTACTATTAGTACTATTCTTGTGTATTTTTAATAGTACAACTATTTGTGATATGGACATTTTTTTAAACCAACGAAATAAACATCAGAGAATAATGCACTTCACTAAACTGTTGTAGTATGTGTCACACCTCTAAATTAGTTAGAAATATATTTTCAAACAACTACCAAAAATAATATAATTCATGTAACGAACACTATACTAAAAAATCACAAATGAAAATAATACATGGTGTTATTTGTGTTATGCACTGAACGCGTTCATAGTTTGTTAATACTTCAGTTAGTCACCCATGAATTGAGCTGAATAAACACAAAATTGTAGCACTGGTCCACACCCACCTCTACTAACCTACAACGTTAATCCTTCTTGATTCTTGATTACACGTCACATTAGCTGACAGAACATTCCCAGATAAAGTAAACTGCAGTGTTGAACTGACGAAACTATTGATCAGACTCAATAAAGTAGTGTTTAGTTCTTCACCGTGGCTTCGGATAAGAGTCATTGGTATGTTTAAATTTTCAGCAATTAAATACCATCTTGACATCTTTCCATTAGAACTTGTCCATTCCCAATATAAATTTCCAGTACTTGATTTATATATTCTGTTGGGAGAAGTGTAGTACCTGAAAAGGAATAATTGAACTAGGTTTCACATTTTCAATTAGTTAAATCACTACAAATTTCATATATTTCATTCCATTATAATATTTTAGTGGAAATGTGCTGGAAACAAGCAAACACTATGGTAATGCGGTTAAATGCAGAAAGAGGATGTAATTCTGCATTTCCTCTATCCTTTATGACATAGATATAACTTAGTATAATTATAGCAATTAGGTTGACAAACAAAGGATTTAGAACACATTAATTATAAAATATAAAAGCTTTACAAAGTTGCAAACTAATAAAATTTCTCTTGATAGTGAAAATGTTTACTCAATAAAGGTGAACTATTACTAAAAGAAGCTTTGCTCGCCTTGGGCCAAAAAAGGGAGGATAATATCTTGTTCAATTTTGTTATCATTTACAGTAACAGCATTTGCATCTCAATGTTACATCAGATTTAGGGCATATTAATGTTATGTGTGCATATATAGTGCAAAATGAAGTAATTAAAATTTTTTTTAATAATGTACCTACATCAACTTTTGCGTGCTTGTACACTATAGAACTTTAATCTAACAGCCTAAAATTTCATAACCCCTACTACCACTTCCTTTTAGTAAATGAATTAGTATGGCTTGCTTAACTGTTTAAAATATGTGAGGGTTTCAGTGCTAACTCCTGAGTTTTAATCACATTCTTTAATGAAGGTTGTAATTAATCAACCTTTAGCTGAAGGGATTCTCAGCAGCCAAGAAACTCAACTCTTCCTCCTTGGAAATCTAGATCCTCATCTGGCTTTGTTATCTTTTCCTAGCCATACAGTTTACAATGCTACATGACTGGAGCCTAAATAAAGTGTCCTGCTTAGTAGGAATAAAACATAACATCTACCCCAAAATTCCAAAACTACGGTTACTATAAATATGTGGGCTATCTACAACCCCTTTCCTTTGCTAATTTGAATATCCCTGGTGTTAGAGTAAGCTTGAAGTAAAATGCAACAGTACTGATATCTATGAATCAAACACTCACTAAATTGAGCCCCCACTGGTGTTCTAAGCGCAATGCAATCCACATCAATAAGTATTTGCTCTAGACCGTCCACATCCTCGGCGTTGCTCTTAACATAAGTACGAGTAAAACCATAGAAGCCTTCTCGCTATCTATCTATGGTAAAACTTTCCCTCGGTATAGGCTGTAATGCACTCCAACAGAAATTACTGCAGTGAGACATTTCTAGCAAAAAAAAACACGCAAGCAGAATGTATTATTTAAACGAAGAGCTCGGCGGAAGCTTAAATTTTTTTTCTTTAATTAGGGGATGTGCAGCATTCAGTTTATAGTCCTATAGTCTCCGAGTCAGATCCTTTGCCGACTGAGGGTCAGGTCATCATTTTATTAAGTGTATAGTTTCATTTACCTAAGATATGGGTAACAGTATTAGTATGTATAAAGCATATAATTATTGGGTGAAGTTTATTTACATCGGTTATGTGTACTCTTACAAATCAATCAACAAACAATATGAAAATTTTCCTTGGTTCTACAGATTCAATAACTAGTTGACAAGAGCCTGAATAAAAAGTGGCAGCAACGCAAATTATCCAACAATATTACTCTAGAATTAATGGCATTATTGAAGCTATATGTAATGATAAATTGTTTAGTGAATTGTAGGTAAATCAATATAACAAACTATGAATTGCACGGAATTGAATGCACTGTTCTAGTGTTTCACAGAACAGAAAAGATTAAATAAATGTTTACATTTTTTATTAGTTACAATGTCATGAGGTATTTCCTTAATAAGAACATTATAAAAAAATAGTATTAATAATGTGGTGTATGTTGAAGTCCATAAGCCGAATTAGCTGTCATTTTTGTGGCTTCACTGTGACGGTCAACCTTCACTTCCTCATAGGTAGGTGTACTAGTATGATGTTGATTAGTCACACATTTGGTCAAATTGTTGCTTCCCTCTTTGGCTCTGTATAATAATAGTACATATATAGAAACGATTAAAATTTAAAAAAAATAGTTTTGACAAAATTATTGAATTTGACGGCAATAAAATAATTTTGTCAACATTATTCAGAAATAAAATCAAGGCAGGTATTTATTCAACATTCCTAATATATAAGTCAGGTGAGGGTCAATAAGGGAACAAGGGGAGGGGTAAGATGAATCTTAGGGACAGGTGTGGGGTATTGATCTTCGTAATAGTAGGTACTTTTGGGCTGTGCTAATTCAACTACTTAATAAATTGTTTATGCTTGTTCTAAACAATGTCAACGAACACACTTGCTTAGCGGTCAATGCTTTTAGAAGTTTAAGATTGTATTCTCTCTATCAAACTAGTCTGATGAACTACTCTACTATTGAGTGATCGATGTTGTGTCATGACTTACCTGAAACCACATATAATACTACGTGTTACAACGTATCATTAATATTAACTAATTTTGAAAGAGATTACTAATAAAAGAAATACGAACATTTCAAGCGTAGCTTATGGAATACATAATGTAACATACAAATGAACATCATTTAATATCTTAGCAAGTTGACAAAACTGATGGTAGTATATCAATGTACACATATTCATGCAACCTTTGCCCTCCCAAATTTTGTGCAATTTTTTTTTATTAATACTATTGCTATAATTATTACTTACCTTGTATTTCTGTTTTTTATCACAACAAATGTCATAGTGAATAGTATTACAGAAAGTATAAATAAAACAAGTGAAAAGCAGAACACCACAGGGAGAATAATTAGGTAATAGTCATTGTTAGTAGCACAAATATTCTTCTCAGTGGCTATGACAGAAGTACCAGTAGTTGTGCTGTTGCCAAAGTGATAAACATCTAGTGAAAAGTTAAAATAGTTTACTAATTAACAATATTGATGACTTTAAATACAGATATTCTGCTAATTTTATAGCAATTCATGCTATATGAATATGTTAAAAATTTATAACTTTTTTTAATCTTAAGTTGTAGAATAAATTACCAAAGCTGAAAATAATTATATAAATTAATCAAGACAGGTAATGTTGATTATCTGGAATTCCTTGGAATATGTATAAGTAATAAATTATACAATGTTAATTCATTTAGTCAGCACACACTTTATGGAGTGTACCAACAATTTGAAATGTCATTTTTTTTTTCAGAATGCACTTAGAGTAATATTATAATATATTTAGCATTCCAGAGAGATAATCAGGAATTATATTTTAGTACATATTATTCCATCATAAATTATATAATGAATATTGATTTCATAAATTATGGTAACTTTGCACACCAAATATGTAATTAATAGACTATTATTAATAGACTTTATCCATCTGAATTTGCATAAAATAGTTTCGTTCAATTGTGATTTTGTGTTTGGATATATAACTTTTATTAAAAACAAATTATGGTAACAATAAAACTACAATAGTATTGGTTATTACATTCTCTCATTACATGTCCAAGTTATTCTTACAATATAATTACCTGAACTACAATTCATTTCAGATGAGGTTACTTTTATGCATGAGGTACCATTTAATACATGTTCAGTACACGTATATGTATAATTAGTATCATTTAAATCCAGAGATATGACAAATTTTTGATCCATTGAACAATTCAATATCGAGATATTTCCTTCAACATAAAAAATTTCCCCACAGATGTAAGTTCTGAAGGTGATTGTATAATCTTCCATATAAATAATTGTCAGTGGAACACTAATGATTCTATTATCAATATTAAATGTTCCAAGTTTTGATGATAAAGTGATGTTAGTTGGTGACAATGAAGAATTAGTAAATTGTAAGATAAGATTGGCTCTCGTTTCCAAAGGTATAAAATTTATTATGAAAAACATATTAAATTTTGGCTTCACTGACATACAAGATAATAAATAAAATACAACAAATTGACAGCAATATTAGAATTAATGGATAACATTAGCAAATGGCTTATTACATATCTCAGTTCATTGTACCTTAATTAATATTATCACAGCTAAATTAACTCATTAAATGTATAATAATATAATTGGTGGTCATTTGCTATGTTTTTTTAAGGTTTAAACTAAACTACTACTACCAATGTTTGCTTATTCATGTCCTGAAAAAATATTGCATGAATTATTTCGATGATAGTATTGTTAGTTTAGTAACAGTCTTTGTATTAAGTTTTGTGAATTAATTGCTCTATTATAAAATTGAAAAGTAATTTAAACTTTAACAGGTTATGTATGATATTATTTCTGTACATTAACATTTGTAACATTTGCTCAAGATTAAATTTCCACACTAAACTATAATGAAATAAATAGCCCCATAATACTGTATGTCAAAATTAATAACATCACAATGACCATTTTGGTAATTATTACATTATTATACTAAACCTGAATAACAACCACATATACAACTTTTGCTTGTTTGACTAAGTTGTGCTTATAGGAGTAAGAAGGAGATGTAGTATTACCTTTTGACAAAATATTGACGAGATGATTGACATTGCAGATTATAACTGATGGGATTAAATGACTTACTCTATACTGAAAACTTAATGTGGAAGAACCATAACCAAAATATTGTGTTGTTATACTACCATCAGTTCTAGTTGTTTTACCATCCAACTGAGTGTATATGACTACAACTTCTGTAGAATTTACAAACCACATCCAAGCTATGGAACCAGATGAAACATTGCACTGCAGAGTCACATGATCTCCTTCACACAAATATATATTGCCACTAGGCTCTAGCAAGGTTGTAGGACTAATCATAAAACCTGCAAAACACAACATAGTATGTTAAGTATCAGTTGAATTACCAGTAATAAAAAACATGAAAACTAGTTCAGCAGTAATAACACATCAGTTTCTGATTGTAGCCTTCATCAGTTGTATTTGATTCACAAATATATTACTGATAAAACAGTACTTGATGTAAAGAGGGAGAAACTTTATTATAGTTGTGCATGCAAGATATTATTTATTTTACAATAGTACAATTATCCACTACAAAGTCTCATTATTTTATAAATTTGAGTAAATATTATAAGACAAAATTTAAAAAATTTTGAATAGCCAAAAAAAAAAAAAAAAAAAAAAGAACTAGTAGTAAAGTGCACTTGTTTTAAAACCAATTTTTTACCTGCATTTTGTTGTGCAAGTTTAAGATTTGGTAAGCCTAATCCTGTTCCTCAGAATCCCACCCCGGTAGTAGCAACTTTAAAAATTAAAGTATGTGTTGCTATACTTTCTAATCATTATCCTAGAGCTAAACTAAGTTTTATTCAACGTGTCTTACCTTCAATGTATGCAATAACTCCTACTAAAGAAAGAGCAACCGACATCTTCATGATAACGATTTCAGATCAATCTAACAGATTTTGAAAGCTATCTACTGAATACTCCAGCGCAATTTAATAGAATATTCATATTTCGAACGTTCGGGTGGTGGGGCAATGACTACTTGCACATTTTTAGTTGTCAACTGAACACCCACTTTCTAAGTATTATTTGCTGGTATGAAATAACCACTTTTGTCATGCCTGATATTATAATAGTTAAAATAGTCAATTTTATACGTGTATTTTTGTGTATATTATACACTGCACACATTTTTCTGGTTTTGAATGAAATTTAGGAAATTGGACATTATCGTATGCAGGGGCAAGGTTAAATTTAAATTAACACATCCAGAAATATTACAACTTTTCCTAAGGAATTTATTAAAACATACAATAGCCAATAAAAAGTGTAATAAATGATGGAGAGCAAGGCTGACTACATGGTTCTCCCGGGCATTCATCCTTGGTATGGCTGCAATTGATGGGATTACATTTAAACTCATCTCTAGCAGACCATTGAAGAAACAGTCTCCACAAGACTAGATCATATTTGAAAATTGGCTAACGACTTTTTAAGAGTGAATTTAAGTTTCTGTACAATTTCTGTGGTGGCCGTATCTGTCAAGTCAATTCTTGGGATACTCAAAAAGTAGAAGGGAATAGATATTGAATCGTAAAGTCTTGCAGAATAAGACATTCCATTGGGCAATCCAATAAATGATTGAGCTGAACAAATTGGATAGATATAGACAGTCAGTAACATTACCAGACAAATAGAATATTATACGTTGTGATGGAAAGCACATGCAGCTATAAAATGCTCTGGAAAAACAGCAAAAAATTTACCTTATGTATTTCATATGACACATACATAGTACAGTTTAGCAAAAGGTATACTTCAGCAGCACAAACATGGTGAAAATTTAAATGACAGACGATAAAAATAACAAGATGATTATCTTAAATTTAAAAATGTATTTTAATTGTACCTTTCGGCACTATATAGTGTCGTATCATGATTCCTTCTGTTCCGCAGGTATAGAGTCCCAGCATGTAGCTACCAAAACCACCTGATACCGAAAGAGATGTATAGTTCTGAGCCCGAGACACACCTTGTGGTACTCTCGCATCACCAGCTTCACCAAATGCTAGATTTGGCCACATGTCAGTGGTTGCATAGCAAGTGATCCTGGGGAAAGAAGAATCAGAATAAGTAGATTAGTTAAAATGTTTCCGAAGGTCAAATACATCACTGGCTGCTCTGTGTGTGTGTGTGTGTGTGTCTGTGACCCAGTCTGTTCATACCTAGTCAAATACTCTCCTCTGCGAATATAGTAGACTTCATCTGGTGCCAGCAGTCTAGTAGCATCACAATCACTGGCATAGGACAGCTGCAATTCCATGTAGAATCGTGTTCCTAACAATAGCAAGATAGAACTTTTGAGGTTAGGGTTATATACATACTTCAACAAAGCTGTAATAGCTACAGCCTTAGCAATGACCTTAGAATATATACATACATAAGGCTATACAAATTGGGAAAAAGTGTGGTCAACACATTAATATATTATTATTGTAGCAATAATATACTTTCTATTTCAATTAATATAATAACATAGAATAATTAACCAATAATCACACATTGCATGGCGGTAACTTACCAGGAGCAAGACTAGCCCGACTTGGATAGATATTTCTAACCTAAGATAGCAGGAAATCAGACCACTAAAATACTGCATTGGAACACACTTTGTGCTCATACATACCAGTAATGTAGTCCGAGGAGTGGTAGGAATGACGGAGCCTCCAATATAATTAATTACAAGGGAGGAGGTAAAACTGGCTTGGCAGCGTTCATATGTTGTACAAATAGACCGGCTTCTTAGATCGAGGACATCTGCTGGTGAAAGTGTCACACACAGGGACTTCACAATGCTGACAAAGATGCCGTCAGGCCTGGAGCTTGGGGTCAGAGTGTGCGTTAGAGCAGTGTTTGGTACAGAGAGAGTAAAGGTATTCCTGGTAGTAAAGCTTGAGACAAGTATAATGTCTGAGTAATGGAGAATCAGTTTACGTGCATCCAAATCTATATCGAAGGAGTCCAGCCTTGTACTGATTCCAGAGTATGCTAAGAATGTAGCTGGACTTAATGGGGTGGAGATGCTGAGGTTAACACCACGTAAGAAATTGTATACTGGTACTTGACTTGTGATCATTGATGAAGAGGCTTGAGTTGTAAGCAAACCAGTAACCAACATTGAAATGAAGTCACGAATATCCAGACTTGCGGTCACCGTAAGTGACATGCTAGCACTATTGCATGTGCCACTATACAATGGCTGCAGTCTTCTTGAAGGCAGGTTTGCATGGACAAATATAACTTTGTTCATAAAGCATGGGTCCTCATCAGAAATGCTGACTGGACTGCTAAATGTTAGACGTAACTCAGCAGTGTCTCCCATTAGGGTAACAGCAAATGACTGCAGTGTAGCTGCAAAATACAAATGGGATTTTAGAATACATCTATGCTATACTCTAGCAATTAATAAAGTCAGTGTAAACACATGCCCTCTGAATTTCAGTTAAGAGTCATAGAAAATTTAAGCTTTTAATAATATTATGGATAATTGGCGAGCGAGCGAAGCGAGCGAGACACTCTCAGGGGTAATACAATTGAAAATCAGGGATGTTTGTTTATTTATATATATGTTTGGACGTATGTATGTAATTTTGTACTTTGACTCTCGCGTATTTTTGTGTTCTCTCCGTGTTCGACCGCGTCTCAAACTTCACTAAACAGAATCCTCCGGTTTAGCAATCATTACCCGTATCACCCTAGAAATTGAATTGTTTACCGCTTTGAATTCTTTTGTGGGTGCAGTTAAAACTCAAAAACGTATGGCAGTTAGTGGCAGTTGTAAGTTAATACACTATTTGTCACAGTTATAAGCACTACGCAACAGTATTTACTTGAAAATGCATTGTCCACTAGACTAACATCGAAGGTAAGTCTTGTGTAGGAATGTTCAGTTGTGTTAAAGTATTGTGCGTTACAACTACTACACAGAGAAAAAGTTTAAATAACATGACAAGATTTTGTTGCTTCTTTTTCAATGCAAACAGTTGTGGGGAGCGGTTACTATGGCATTGAATCCCCTTTACCGTATATACGTAATTTAAAAACTCGAATTTATTTTAGTAGCTTGAGTGTTAGTAGTTAGAATCAATCATTTAACAATAGTGAGGTTTAAGGCTCGCTCGCCATTTGTGCTCAAGCACCCCACTAGTAGTTGATGTTTATTTACTGTCTTGCTTTCTCTGTGTGCTTCATTGATTTAGTGAATGTATACCCATGACAGAGAATAGATACAATTTACTGTTACTTAAAACTGATTTATAGAAATAAGACAAGGCAATAATACTCACCTTGAGGCACAGCTGGCACGATAACTGAAGCCTGAAAGGTATAGTAAATTGAAGCAAAATCAGAATTTAGTCAAGAATTTATAAGGCATTCATTAAAATACCTAATATATCAGGCACAATTGATTGATTGATTGATTGATTGATTGATTGATTGATTGATTGATTGATTGATTTTTTGATTGATCGACATTTGGAAAATACAGAATGGTACACAGATGTACAAGTCATTACAGTACGAATACATACTGTTGTTACACTACTTCACCTCATTATTTGACATAGCTAATGTGTTTCCCTAAAGATAATAATATAAGATTCTGCTAGAAGTAACACATCAATTCTTTCATTCAATCTCAAAGAAGAGTACAGTTATTCTGTGGAGAAACTTACATGAAAGGTAATTGTCTTGTTAGATTCCCTAGTACACAAAACTTATAAGTGCTTGAAAATACTCTACTAACTATATGCTAGAATACATGATCAAATCGAGGAAAATTGAGTATTTCACTGAGCACTTCCTAATTCTTGCATTTGCATTTGAAAATAATTCGTTGTTTTTTTTTTGTGAAGGATAGCTAAATTAAACAAGTGGGGCTAATGAATGCTAGGTGCAGGGCGGCCTGTAGGGTGCTGAAAAGAAAGAATTAGTTTTATTGACAGAAAGTTGAAACTTTACAATCCAAGCTATGCAGATAGCTTTAGTTTTACTGAATTTGAGGAGCTTGAGGTTACCCTGATCAAATGTGAATGCAATTCATGGGGGAGGGGCGGGGGAAATGTGATGATTTCCATTAAATCCCTATCAAGTTATTCTTAGTTCACTCTTGCTGTAAAAAAAAATTCAAAGCTTAGTTGTTTACTTGCAGTCATTAACTGCTCATTACAGTTATTTTGCTGCAATAAAAAAATGGGTATGATTTAATTACTTCATTGCTAAGTCTGATTTTATTTTTATAGCTTACATTACAGTTATTTTGCCATGATAAAATCGAGAACAAATTTTACCTAACTTCTTACCCTAAAGAGTCAAAGTTGTGTCATACAACAATCCTATTGCTAAAAAATGTCCTATAAGTGTCTGGATCATCCAAAAACTTTTAAATCGTAATAGAGCAAGTGCTGCCTCACCATTGTCATTAGTAGTTATGGTAGTAGTAGTAATAACATTGATAGAAACATTTAATATCTTGAGTGAAAAGTGACTTACTATTCCTGTTCCATAAGCCACTAAGACATTCAAAACCTCGTCACTGCACCTTGTAGTGCTATGTAGGTTGTGTTTAGCACATAAACGCTTTAAACTCCTCACACTAATCCCCCTCACACCAGGAAAGGCAATTCTAATCTTCCACTATTGCTTTACGGGTATAACCATTCTTCAATCGGGTG
>WLWI01002620.1_pt1 | contig 15529 bp, 17 predicted proteins | sample 6701501 | NCBI WGS metagenome assembly WLWI01 (sample SAMN12718690, study PRJNA515312) | sponge metagenome | isolation source: marine sponge | host: Mycale hentscheli | place: New Zealand: South Island, Marlborough, Capsize Point | collected 2014-11-01
CTTTGCTGTTGTGGCTCTGATTTTCTCCGAGATCCCATTCAATCTTGAGTTTCTTAAGGGCCTGCTGGGCTGTCCATGTATTGTCCGCTACCACAGCGACACCACCAACACTGCTAAAAGGATTTTTAATCGGCTCAACTTCCACCACATCAATCACCCCTTTCATCTTCATAGCTTCGCTTTTATCGACACTCTTGAATTTGCCACCAAGAACAGGCACATGTGCTATCGCCGCGTACTTGAGTCCGGGTATTTTTGTATCGATGCCATAAGTGCGCTTGCCTATTACAACCTCATCTTGATCGTGTCTCGCGATCGGCTTACCAATATACCGAAACTGTTCTTTGCTCTTTAAAGTCGGGCTCTTCGGTACGGCCAGTTTGCCCGCCTTGGAAGCCAGCTCACCGTAGCCAAGTTTTTCATTGTTCTTTTTATTATGAACAAAATGTAGCTCGGCATAACAATCAGACTCGGAGATGCTCCAACTTTGCGCTGCCGCTTTAACCAGCATTTCACGCATGGCCGCACCGGCTGTGCGCATGGGAATGAAAAATTCATTAATGCTTCTTGAACCACCGGTGGCCTGACTTCCGTATTTTTTATCTCCATCACCCTGCAGGACATTTACTCTTGACCATTCTGCTTCAAGTTCATCGGCTACAGCAGCAGGTAAGGCCGTGCTGATCCCCTGACCCATTTCTGCTCGACCACAATAGAGCGTAGTGTCACCATTTTCCGCAATATGAATAAAGACATCGGGATGGAAACCAGCTTTGTCTTCTTCCGCTTGGAGATTCATGGGAAGGGTGACACCCATGACCAGTCCTCCAGCTGTCATACCGGTGGCCTTGAGAAATTCGCGTCGGCTTACTTTTTGAAAATCCATCTTAAGCCTCCTGCATCTCATCAGCAGCGTCGAGTACTGCTTTCTTGATCCGCTGATAGGTGCCACAACGACAGATATGCGCCGACATGGCAGTTTCGACATCTTCTTCGGTGGGTTTTGGATTCTTACTTAGAAAATCAGCTGCGCCCATTATCTGCCCTGCCTGGCAATAGCCACATTGCGGTACGTTGTTAGCCAGCCACGCTTTTTGCACAGGATGTGTGCCATCTTTGGAAAGGCCTTCAATCGTCGTAATTTGCTTGCCCAGCACACTACTGACCGGTGTCACGCAGGAACGAATTGCCGCACCATCCAGATGCACGGTACAAGCCCCGCATGCAGCAATACCGCAACCGTACTTGGTACCGGTTAATTCCAGTTCATCGCGTAAGAACCAGAGCAGAGGCATATTCTCATCAACATCGACAGTGACTTCTTTGCCATTAATATGAATTGTTTTACTCATGTTCTGTTCTCCGCAGCGGCTTTAGTGATATCGCTATTATAAAGATAGATTAACTCTGCGGAGACGGTTTTTCTCTCTCAATACTCTGTCAGTCTCGTACTCCCTCAGTAGCAGTGGCAGCACCGCTTGAATCTTTGAGCAGTGAAATATTGAATTATACGTAATTTCGTATATTATGTTTTTATGAAGGAGCTAAAGTTTGCAGGAAGCACACTGGCTGATATTCGTGCATTCCCACGAGAAGCCAGACAAGAAGCTGGATATCAGCTCAGTCAGGTGCAATTTGGTTTCGAGCCAACTGACTGGAAACCAATGACAAACATTGCCTCGGGCGTTCGCGAAATCCGTATCCATAAAAACGGTGAGTATCGCGTGATGTATATCACCCGACTTTATGATGCAGTGTATGTGATACACGCGTTTCAGAAAAAGAGCGCAAAAACACCGAAGAAAGAGATTGCTATTGCCCAGGCCCGGTTAAAACTAATCCATAAAATTTAATTATGAACAAAAGAGATAGCCAAATTACTGATTCTTCAGGTAACGTATTTACTGATCTTGGCTTTGAGAAGGTCGAGGCTGAAAATTTGCTTGTGCGTTCCAAACTAATGGCCGCCGTTAAATCCTACATCGAGATGGAAGGCATCACCCAGACTGAAGCGGCTGTACGCTTTAAGGTAGCACAACCTCGTATCAGCGAGATCTATCAGGGTAAGGTTGAATTGTTTTCAGTAGACAAACTTATCAATATGCTTGCACGTGTAGGTCAGCATGTAGAGATTTCCATTCATAAGGCGGCATGAGCTCTGCTGTCACCGACAGAATTCCATTAAAAATTGTAGTAGATTCTCGTTTTCATAAATGACACTTTAATCATCATGAATATCCACGAAAAGGAAAATGCGCTATTTTCTGAATGGTCCAAAGATCGTGCTGATTTCGTGAGAGATGGTGTGGCCGATCACAATGTCTGGGGTAAAACCAGGCCAAGCATTCTATTCATTCTAAAGGAAGTTAATGATTTGGGTGGAGGCGGCTGGGATCTACGGGAATTTATACGGGGAGGTGGTAGAGCCCAAACATGGAATAACATCACCAGATGGGTGGAAGGTATTCACAATCTTCCAAAACAACTAAACTGGGACTCGCTTGAAAAAATATCAGAAAAAAGACGCATAGATGCCCTAAGAACAATCGCAGCTGTAAACTTGAAGAAGTCACCCGGTGGGCATACTACGATACAAACAGAGCTTACAGAATCAGCCCAAAGAGATAAGGATTTTATAAATAAACAATTCTCTCTATACAATGCAGATTTTGTTATTTGTTGTGGCACCAGCGAAGTATTTCATTCTCTCATTGAGTTTTCAGCCGAATGGAAGTCAACTTCACGCGGTATTTGGTATCACGAATATGAAAAAGGCCGATACGTGATTGAGTATTCTCATCCGGAGGCGCGATGTGCTTCATCATTGCTCTACTACGGATTAGTTGATGCAATTACAGAAATCGGTTTTTCCTGAGTTAGAAAGTATGGATATATTTTTCGAAGGTAGGGTAGAAACTGAATTAGTCTATGACAAAGTTATTGGATCAATAGTCGAATACGCAGTGGAAGCGAAATGGCAGTACTCGACCTTCAAAAAAAACGTAACGGTTATTGAGGGAAGCTATGAAGACGGAGTTTTAGACTATGTTGGACCTACCAAGGGGATTGAACTGTATCCTAACCATTTATGTGAATGGGTGAATTTCGAATTCGTTCATGATTATAGTTTATTTGGGTCAGTAAAAACCAGATACGCACCCCACCTCATTCATATGTGTATTATTGATTTACTGGATACTATAGAACCGTATTTTGATGAATTTAGCGTGATTGATTTAATGCGCTACAAAGATGATCGTGATGAACAAGCACTTCAAAAAATAATGTTGGAAACCAGAGAAAGATTGGATGAAACTCGAGAGTATGAAGGAAGAATTGGACCTACCCGAACAGAAAATGGCCAGATCTACGATTAAACAGGCGCATGAATTATGGGGACAGTTTACTTAATTAACCACAAGCTGACCGTAATTTTGAATTAAGTAAACTGTCCCCGGAATTGCACAGAACTACATTCACTGAGACAATTAGCCGTCAAAGAAAATCATAATAATCTCCCCCATTAACAAGAAGCTATAGCTTCAAAGGAAAATGATAATGATCAAACTATACGGGTTTCCAGTTAGTAATTATTTCAACATGGTGAAATGGGCCCTCTTGGAAAAGGGCATTGAATTTGAAGAAGTTCACGCTATGCCGAGCCAGGAATCCGACTTCACAACAAAAAGTCCTATGGGTAAAGTTCCCTGTATAGAAGTCGATGACGCGTTCCTCTCCGAGACAGGTGTTATCCTTGATTACCTGGAAGAAGCTTATCCGAAAACGCCGCTCTACCCTGCCGATCCATTTTCACGGGCTAAAGTTAGAGAAATCATCCGTTGCTGTGAACTTTATATTGAACTCGCGGCTCGGCGTCATTATGGACATCTGTTTTTTGGTGAAGAGATCAACGAAGCTGCCGTGACAGAAGTAAAACCAATCATAGAGAAAGGTCTGCGTGCCCTTAAGCAACTTACTAATTTTGACCCTTTTATTGCCGGCAAACAATTCACCTATGCAGACATCGTCGCCTATCATTCTTTTTCCTACCCCTCGAATATCGCACAGGCAATATACAATGACTGGGACATTATCGCAGAGATCCCCGGCTTGAAAGAATCGCGTGAAGCTCTCGCCGCACGTGAACAGTGCCAGAAAGTCGACAGTGAATGGCAAGCCGCGCTTGATGAATTTCAGGCAGCGTCAGAATAGAACGAACCGACTTCTGTTATTCCCGTTAACATTAATAGAATGTGTTCAGTATAAAATAATTCTCAATCTTTAAAAATAAAGATGTCGGAAATAAGTGATACACATTAATTAATTTAGAATTATTAAACATGAAAAACCTCATTCGTTCTGCCCTCGCCATATTCACTTTCCTTGCTATCCATTTGCCAATATTGGCAATGGCCCAGGAGGATTCGGCGACGACAGGAGAACTTGTTATCCGTGGTGGTCACTTGTTTGACGGCGTCAGTGATTCACGCCGACCTAACACGGGTATTGTTATTCGAGAGGGTAAGCTTTCAGGTGTTAATGTTAATCTTGAACAACAACATCTTACTGGCGCTACCGTTATTGATTTAGATGAGTCTGACACAATACTGCCAGGCTTTATCGATTTACATGCGCATTACAATCTTAATCTGGTCGATAAAGGACGAGTCGAAGAAGTCGTTTACAACGGCATCATATTTCTCGCCAATGGTGTGACATCCACCTGGTCAGCCGGCGAGTATTATCCCGAACGGGTGATTGCCCAACGCGACCTTATCGAAGCAGGCGATGCCATCGGACCGCGTCTGTTTGCATCGGGTCCCTACTTTGGTGCTTTTCGATGCGAATACAATGTCAAGGTAGCAGAGGATGATTGCATTGCCTGGCCTAATGACATTACGGAAGCAGAGATAAGAAAGGAAGTCGATAAGTGGGCGAAGCAGGGCGTGATTAGTCTCAAAATAAAACAGGCAAGTCCTGAAGAGACAAAGATCATAATAGACCAGGCCAATATAAACGGTATGACAACTACCGGGCATCTTGCTAACTATAATATTGAATATGATGTGGATGCACGAGATGCCATTCGAATGGGCATTGGTCGCATTGAACACCAGCTCACTCTCGGTAGCGGCGGTCCCAAGAGTGCGGAAATGTCGGAAGTAATCGATCTGATGTTAAAGCACCAGGTTTACTATGATGCTAACCTGCAAATGTACGGTGGCATTATTGAACGTAAAAAGCATCTATCGGAGATGGTCTGGATTGATGAGGCGAAATATTTTACTCCCTACACACAGAAGTTACTTGAACAACGCGGAGAGCCGCCACCGGAATCTGATACTGAAGAATTTACTCAACGCGTTTTTGAATTAAAGTCTTTGTACGAACGCGGTGGAGAAAACCTCATCATCGTTGGAACAGATGAACCTGTCTACACCAGCCTGTTACCCGGTTTTGCTTATCATCGAGAATTACTGGCCATGACCTATGCCGGGCTGCCGCCTGCTTCGGTTTTGAAAGCAGCGACCATCAATGGTGCTAACGCCCTTGGCATTGGAAACAAACTCGGTTCAGTTGAAGAGGGAAAACTTGCCGATCTCGTGATAGTAAAAGGTAATCCGCTTGATGACATCAAGACGGCTCGCAACATCAAGCTTATTATTAAAGATGGTATTGTCCATGAGCCAAACAAACTACTTCGATCCGCGGAAGGAATGATTGGTCCTAAAGGGCCTGATGATCACGCAGACTGGGAATTAGAAATCAGGCCTCTACGATAGAATCAATAAAATGTAATTAAGTGTCATAGCGTTCGAGGGTTACAGATGTCCTTTGTACATTTCATTTATATCCAAAGCAGCGATGCCAGCATTTTTCTTTCAGAAGATGTAGTCACGAAGCTGCGAGAGATGATACGCCCTACGCCGGCGCTGAAACGGGGTTTATTTTATCTTCCTGCAACTGCGAATGACTATTACACCGATGATGGCGCTTCACCTCGTTTCGCGTTACAGCTTTATTACGACGATCTTGAAACCTTAGAGAAGACAATTTGCGCGGGAGGTCATCTACAACAACTTACTGATACCGCTCTCTGGGTCGGGCTTTCGGATCTGCGTATTACGCATCAAGTTATGTATGCACGAGATTATACTCTGGCCAAGGCGGTCAAGCATACGGAGTCGGACGAGCCTCTATGCAGCTACCTGGTTCATTATCCTGGCAAAGCAGACGATCTAAACGAATGGCTAAATTATTATCTCGATCATCATCCGCAAATCCTGAGAACATTCCCCGGCTTGCGAGAGATTGAAGTCTACACTCGTGTAGGATGGCGCGACGCGCTTCCATGGGAACCGGTAAACTATATGCAACGAAACCGCTTGATCTTCGATAACGCGAACGCGCTGGAAGCTGCGCTGAACTCTCCCATCCGCCACGAGTCGCGTGCAGATTTTGAAAAACTGCCGCCCTTCACCGGTAGTAATGTTCATTTTCCAATGCTTACTGAAGATCTCGATTTATAGCCAGAAAGGGTGTCGACATAAGACTTGGCACTCGCTATGAGACAGATTATTTCCTCCGGTCCCGCTCAGAGGAAATGGGACAAGGTAAGGCATACAATTTTTCGACACCAAATAAATTCTAAAATTCGAAATAAAAAAAGAGATCCATATGGCTATTAAACCAGTAAAAGATGTCGCTAACATACCATCCAGTGAGTTGGACGATTGGGGACCGGTCCCTCAACCTGTTTCCGAGCAGGTTTCACAATTACGCGGACTCATCATTAATGAAAACCCTGATGGATCTGAAGCGGGTATTTGGGAATGTACGCCCGGCACATGGACACGCCTGGTAATGGATGCAGAAATCTCTAGCTTCGTTGCTGGCCACGCTTTATTTCATCCTGAGGAAGGAGAAACCATTGAAATCAAAGCGGGTGACACAGTTTATTTTGACAACAACAGTAAAGGCACCTGGGAGGTGCTGGAAACAGTACGTAAGGCGTATTTAACTTATCAACGAGATTGAGATCACGAAATAAGAAGTGGGTGCCCTGCCTCTCCCGCTTGTTTATCGTGCAATGTTATTGAGTAGTCTCTACCAAATCCTCTGGTCGTTTGTGCATAAACATATAGATACCTATATACAATGCCATCGCAACCAGTGCCATGCTTCCACTGACAACAAACATCTCGCTGTAACCAAAATCGGCTTCCAGTACCGAAGCGGCAACATTCGGACCAACAAATTGACCGAAACCCTGAACGCTAGGCATCAGGGCTACAAGAGATCCTGTTCTATCCATATGAGACACCATCGCTGATTGGTAAACATCAACAAATGTCCATAAGGTCATGAAGGAAAACAGACTCACCACGACATTGAAGTCGGTAATGCCACCACTGAGCATAATGACACACGCTGCCATCGCAAACAGAGATACAAACAGAGGCTTAAATAAGCCAAAGCGAGCGCAGAAATAAGCGATCACGCAACCAACTATTGCAAAAATAGATGACCAGGTAAGTACCGGGCCTATCCAGTCTTCGGCAATACCATCAGCGTGTGCAGCCAGCTCAATATAGGTGTAGTAGCCACCAATATTGATGTAGGTAAAACAAACAGCAACGAGACAAATTATTGGTAATATTCGAGGTACGTTCCAATCTTCTACCGTATCATCTTCTTCTGCCTGTTGTGCCAGTTCTTCAGCGCTAGATGGCCTGTCTGGTATCCAACGAACAAACACCGCGCAAATAACCGCCAATACAATAAAAAACAGGTAGATCTCGTTCATTGATAGCTTCGGTAGAAAATGCAATTCGGCAGCCGTGGAAAATGCAAATCCAAGTAACAACATGTTAAATGCACGTACCGGTTTTGTCGTACCACCCAGGGTGACAACAGCGACCGCTGTAAAAATACCGCTACCAATTCCAGCTGCGACACGAAGCCACAACACGGACTCATAGTCGACAAAAACCATACAAAGGACATTGGCACCAATGGACAGAATCACACCTGCCAAAACCAGGCTACGCCGATTAACCCGGGCAACTAAAAATGCTGACAAGATTGCACCAAGGGACAAGCCACCCAGGTCTGCGCCCCAGACTCTACCTACCTGTACCTCGGTAAAACTTAGCTTTGCGACCAGTGCGGTACTTAGTACAGGCACACTGACCATGACAGTGTAGCCAACAAGGGCCATGAACAGGGCAACAGAAATGGAACGCCAACTATCAAATGGATTGGTATTAGCTCCGCTGCTAGTAGATTCGCTAGTCATTGATTACTCCTTTTTGAACGTCCTTGATTTCGCTTTTGTGCCTGATAGCTGATATTGGATGGACATCTGGCATGATAACAAGATAGGTATGACCATTTTTCCATCCGGTCCCGCCTAGAGGAATTGGATTAGCATAAGCTTGAAATTTAAATCGGCGGATTGTTGAGACTGAGATACCCGCATTCATAATTACATGAAAATAAGGCCGTAATATGAACCTGGTTTTGATTCATGAATTTTTAAAACGCGAACTATTATTGTTTATCAATGCTTGCAAGACTTGATTGCTCACGCTCGTGAATAATCTTGCCATCAAAGATAGTCAAATCCACGAGGGTTTCGCCAATTTTTTCTGCCTCTCCCTGTTCCGCCAGTTTCACGACGTTCTGGCTCAACACAATAATGTCAGCGGTTTTACCGGCTTCAATAGAACCTAACTTGTCCTTCTGCCCAAGATATTGCGCACCATTAATAGTAAATGCAGCAATAGCATCATGAATAGAAATACGTTCATCCGCATTGAGAATTTTTCCCTCGGCAGCGCGGGTGACCGCTATTTGCATGTTTTCGAATGGCCGTGGATCGCGCACCTCTACTGGCGCATCACTGCCCCAGGTGAGGATGCCGCCGGCGTCCTTGATAGATTTCACCGGATAGGCATTCTTCACATAGTAGTGATCCGGATTATATAGATCACTTTTGCCTGCGATTTCATTGATAAAGGGAATTACCGACATATCGTATTCCGTGTCAGGATCAGCCCAAACATAAGTAAAGGCGACATAGACACCTAGCTCTCCAAGGCGGATGACATCGTCCGGATGTACTAGTTGGGCGTGGGTTATGCTTTGGCTTAGCCCAAGACTATCAGCGGTTTCCTTTACCGCTTCGAAGGCATCCATGGTCAGCCGTACACCTTTATCGGACAAGGCGTGTATGTGAACATGAAAGCCAGCCTCAGTTGTTTGTCGTATAAATTCAGTGATGAAGGTTTCATTATACTCAAGTACACCACTACCCTTTTTGCACTGACCTGGGTGATAATCATACTTGTCGGTAAATTCTTTAATGAAATTTACCTTACTATATTGTTCCGATTTCGAACGAACTGCTTCACATTCACCGCTATCAAGGTCTACATAGCCGCGTAATTCAACTACGTCCGTTTCTTCATTTATTGAAAAGATGGGCTGCTTGAATTCACCTAATATGGCAGCAACAGGCAGAGTCGGCGGTACGGCATACGGGTTACCCTCCAATACGCCATCAACAAGTAACTTCACCGCATTGCCCTCGAAATTTGGAATATGCTCCGTTTTCTTGCGCATGGCCTGTAATTGTTTAACAAGATTCGGAATTTGTTTATATGCGTCTTTCGAGAGCGAGTCCTTAACCTCTGTGACCAGGGCAGCGCGCATACGAAACGTCATTTTTCCAGCTTCACTGAGCCACAGGTAATAATCTAGTAAATAGGAATCGACATAGGCTTCCAGGATTGAAGTAATGCCATTTTTTGCCAGTTTCTCAGCGACCAGAGGCATCATTACCTCAGCAGGCTTAAAAAGATATTGATATTCTTTCATGTAATCTTCTTTTACCAGGAAGCGCGCTACTTCACTTATACCACCATTTGGCTCACCCGCTTCATCCACTCCAATCAATTCCCGATAGTCGGCGAAAATTGTTTTCAGTGTTTCTTTATTAATACCGACGACAGTACCCTGCTTATCTTTTGCCTTCGCCAATGCGGCACTATTTACAGCGTTATGGTGTCCGTCATTTCCTGCCAACATGATGGGGTGTTTTGTCGAAGCGGCGTCCAATGCGGCGCGTAGCGTGGGAACATTTTTACTAGGTTGGTTGCCGTAAGAGAAGGCCCATTGTGAAACAATCAGCCACTCACCTTCAGGTACCTGGTACTTTTCGATACAGGCACGAACAAAAACTGCCATTTCTTCCAGTGTGAAACCTTCGCCTCGCATGTCGCATATATCCAGATCAGCAATGCCAGCAGCGTGAATATGCGAGTCGTATATACCTGGCATGAGCATACGGCCACCCAGATCCCGTACATCAGTTCTATCGTCAATATATTGATCTATATTTTGCTCGCCGCCAACATAGATAATTTCATTTCCCTTGATGGCCACGGCCTGCTTGATGCTTTGATGATTGTCTACCGTATAAACATAAGCGTTAGTAAGGACAATATCAGCAATTTCTGATACGGCTTGTGAGTTTATTTCTTCTTGCTTAGCTGGTTTATTATCACTGGAACAGGATGAAAGTACGACAGGAAGAACCAGCGCGATGAGAATAGAGGAATGAAATTGTCGCATAGATACCCCAAATAATAAATTGAGTGACGATGACGTGCTGAAACCAGCGGACATCGTATTACGGCCCATTAAGGTCTGCAATCCTTGTATTCTGATTTACACTTAATACGCCAGCAGATTTGCTTTGGCGTCGCTTTGTAATTAAAGGTTATGATGCTTATATCAAACAGACAATAGATCATTGGTAATATGACGATACTTAGGGTCAATAATATTGAGCTTTACTATGAGGAGCACGGTCAGGGGCCAGCGATGATATGGGCCCACGGTCTGGGTCAAACACTGCGAGATTGGGACGAACTGGTTGAGCATTTTAAGGATCGCCATCGTGTTATTTGTTACGACGCGCGCGGACATGGACGCTCACAGGTACTTGACCATGAAGAAGCCTATTCTCAGGATTTAATGATTGAAGATATGCGCAGCCTGCTTGATGCGCTTTCAATTGAAACAGTGATCGTAGCCGGTCATTCCATGGGCGCAAACGTTGCACTTAATTTTGCCTTATCTCACCCACAACGCTGTCGAGCAGTTATTCCCTTAGCTATTGGAACCGGCTCAAGTGATCCGGCTCACTGGAAACCCTACTGGGGCAAACTGGCTGACCTCGCAGAGAGTGAAGGTATTGATGCTTATGTTGATGGCCTGCGAGAAACGCCGGCCTGGGATCGCGCGCTTTCCCATCCTCTTATTGGTGAGCGTGTAACAAAGAGCGAGTCAGCAAATGCACCACAGGCGATAGCGAATATTATTCGAGGCATTCAACGTAAACGCCCGAGCATTTATGAACTAAGTGATCAACTGAAAGTATTACAGGTGCCTGCATTAGTCGCTTTCAGCGAAGGCGATGATCCTGTGATTGAATGTTCGCGATTTTTGGCCGAATCTATTCCTAAGGCCAGGTTAGTTGAAATACCGGCAAGCAGTCATTGGACACAACTGGAAGCACCAGAAGCTTTTCACCAGGTCGTAGAAAAATTTCTCAGTGATTTATAGAGCTCAATTAAGCATACCCGTTGACTTAAACCAGGCAACGGTATCGGATGCAGATTCTTGTACAGGTCTTGGCTTTAAGCCGAGTGCGGCAAGACTCTCACTTGGGTCAAAATGCATCGAGCGCTGCGTGAGCTTAACACCAGTTATGGTTGCCATTGGCATTTTGCCACTAACATAACGTGCCCAATTTTCACTAAACCAGGCTACTGAAAGAGCGAGTTCGTAGGGCACAGTGTAGGCCGGTTTTGCCATGTCGATTTCATTTCCCAGTAAATCGAGCCAGTCTCCCAGTTGACAATTCTCAGAGCCAAGTAAATAACGTATACCGGGAACACCTTTATTCATTGCGACTACCATACCTTCAGCTATATCCCTGACATCAATTAGATTGAAGCGACAATCCAGGTAAGCCGGTAACTTACCCTGACAAAAAGCCAGGGCCATTCTGGTAGGTGGCGTCAAGCCGCGATCACCCGGACCAACCGGGAGCGTTGGACAAACAACAATGACTGGTTCGCCATTTTTTCCAAGTTTCAAAGCTGCCTGATCGGCATGAAATTTACTAAGACAGTAAGGCCCAATCATTTCGCTTTCCTTCAATTCCAGGTTTTCAACAGCGGCACCATCGACTTCACTTGAGGCCAGGATACTTTCTGTACTTGTGTGAATAACACGAGAGGCACCATTGTCGAGTGCAGAATGAAGGACATTTAGTGCGCCTTTATGATTTATCTCGTCAAATTCATCTGTGTTTTTTCGCCAAAGATTGGGGTCAGCTGCGAGATGATAGACAACGTCGCAATCCCTGGTGGCTTTATCGACTGCAGAGCGATCACGAATATCAGCATATACCAGATCAATATCATCAACAGGTAAGTGATGAGTGCTGGCATTGGAAAGTTCCAACACGCGAACATCTTCCTTATTCGCCAGAAGTTTCTGAACCAGATGTGAGCCAATGTAGCCGCCACCGCCGGTAACGAGATTCATTTCCCTATCCCTTGTTTCTTTAATTCTTCCTCCATTAAAAAAAGATGGGAGTAATCCGGTTTCAATCTTTTTTCAGTAATGGTATTAACCATATTCACTGCAGCGCGATTGTAAGGACATGGCAAGTCACCAGCCAAATCGACCAGGTAACCATTGTAGGCACTGATCTCTGTATGAGCTGAACCAATATCTGGTGCCATGGAACAATAGGTGCCACGTAAGGATGGTTTAAAAAATATTGCCATTACCTCTGGCAGTCCGGGTGTTTTTAAAATTTTACTAACCGTATCTGGGTGAAAGGGCCCAATAGTTGCCATGGGCTTTTTCGCATTTTTGAGAATGGCATAATTCTCGAGAATAAGTTTGAAGAAATATCGTTTCGCCAGGCTATCTGACAATAATGTTGCGTTGTCGACCCCAGCAGAAGCAGCCAGAGGTGAAATAGCGGCGTTATACATCAACTTGGTCGCTTTGTACGGCAATACATCATCGACCAATATGTTTTCAAAAAGCGGCGTGTCTTTTAGCATTGACGACAACATCAACAAGACTTCTAATTCTTCCTCGGTGCAGGGACGTCTGGGACCGAGATGAAACTCGCCATCGCGGGTGATGCGAGTGACGGGACGATCACGTTCACATTCTGAAACGAATGAGGCAATCCCTTCACCAAAGTGAGTATTTTCATCTAGGGACCGGTCATAACCGTTCTGCACTGGAATGACATTTTTCTTATTAGTAATCTTTGTAAAGACTTCACTGTTATCAAATGTCTTAGTGCAAAGTAAGGTGATGGAGTCATCTGAGGTCTGCCATTGTTCAAAACTAGTAAAAGGAACCTTCATGGCATCGTATCCGTCTACGACAAGACCGTTATTCTTCCCATACTCCATTTTGTCTGGCTGGCTTTCCACCATTAGCACGTCGCAACCATTTCGAGCGAGAGAAAAACCCAGGGCGACGCCAATGCCACCAGCTCCAACAATATGTATCGGAAAGGATTTCATGAGTCTTCGATCATAGCTCGCTGCCGGCGTTTATACATATCTCTACAAATATAAATTGCAACAAAAGGTGTAATAATGGCTGCCAGTGTAAGCAGTAGCTGTCCATAACCAAGAGCCGTACCAATCGGAACAATGATCATGGCATCGTCGGGGTCAAATCCTGCGAACGAATTGAAGGCTGCAGCACTCGCATCAATGCTGGCTGCCACATCGATTACGGCGTAAAAAATAATACTGATACTGACTCCCGCAACAACACCCATTGCCAGGGCCCAGGAACCCAGTTCTCCATTCATGGCCGCAACACCCAAACCAATAAAAAGTGCCGCATTACAGATAGCGTCAGTGATTAAATCGTAAATAGCACCGAAACGACTGGACTTACCACTCAAACGAGCCAGTTCACCATCGGCCCTATCGAGCAACATTGAAACAATAAAGGCCAGAGCTCCTAGTAGGTTCCACATTGTTTCGCCGAAACTAAAACAAATCGCCGCAGCAACACCGGACAGCAATCTTGCTGTGGTCAGGTGGTTTGGAGTAATCGGGGTGTCCACGAGCGGCAGCACAAGCTGGCGGGCAATTTTATGTATCCAGGTGTTGTAACTCATACAAATTCGACAGTTTAATTCTTTGGCTTAAATTGGCAGATACACAACTATATACAAACTAGCTGTTACTGTCTGAACAATCATAAAACTACCGCAATTTCTTTACAGAATTAAGTCTCAAAATCACCCTTAGTCTTGAAGACAATAAAAATTGAATTAATGGTGGTCCCCACGAAACCGATACCCGCAATAATTGCAGGAGATTGCCCCCACTCTCCTATAATGGTACTGATAAACATAAGTAAGAACATTGAGTTTAATATCATTACAGCTAGCTTCATTCTATGACTCCTGATATATCGGGTTCCATGGGATGTTTACTTATTTTCCCACATTGGTGAGATAGTATTTAATAAAGTAATCTTGCATACGCAACAGTAAATACTACTTTGTACACTGTAATGATAAATCGGTAAACAGCAATCGCATTGAATTCCTGTAATATTAGAAAGAACCTTCCAATCAATAACCAGAACTGTGATGGAGAAAGCAGATGCCATTAATCGAAAACCCTGAAATCGATAAAAACACAGAAGCCTACAAACTGGCCGAACAGTTTTATCAAAACGAAGTTAATTATGACTACATCCCAAATGGTGTGCTGGCGCATATGATCGTTCCGGAGATTGGTAAAGCTGCTCTCAATCTCATGTTTGCGGTGCTTAAGCATGAGTCTCGTGTACCGGTCGATTTAAAAATGCTTATTGCTAATATGACCAGCTACGCAGTTGGCTGCACTTATTGTCAAACGAATACCTATGAGGCAACCAGAAACGTGGGTAACGTAAATGAGAAGTTAACTAATATGTGGGAGTACAAAACCAATCCGATTTTCAGTGAAGCAGAACGCGCGGCCCTGGATCTTGCCCTTGCTGCATCCGCTTCACCAAACGAAGTGACAGATGAATTAAGAGATAATCTCAAAGAACATTTTGGACAAGCTGAATGCGCCGAAATAATGGCAACAATTTCGGTTTTTTCTTACTTTCAGAAATGGAATGACATTAATGGCACGAAATTGGAAGAGCATGTGATTAATGTGGTCGATAACGAACTTCTTGGGACTGAGCACCTGAACAAAGAGAAATACCAATCGTTAAAAACTGCCTGATTTTAGATTATAGTATCGATATGGAGCTCATAACAGAGGTGCGGTATATCTAAGGAAGCTCTGATCAAGTGCCTTCGTCGTCATGCTGGTGAATACCAGCATCCAGTAAACAATTGATTTAACTGGATTCTGGCCTGCGCCAGAATGACGGCTTATTGAATATGTGAACTTAATCA
>WLWI01002622.1_pt1 | contig 15528 bp, 11 predicted proteins | sample 6701501 | NCBI WGS metagenome assembly WLWI01 (sample SAMN12718690, study PRJNA515312) | sponge metagenome | isolation source: marine sponge | host: Mycale hentscheli | place: New Zealand: South Island, Marlborough, Capsize Point | collected 2014-11-01
CGCACTGCGTATACGGGGGTGCCCCCTACGAACCCCAAGAGAGGGCCATACGCAGAGGTCTGGACGTGCTCGTGGGAACACCGGGACGGATACTGGACTTCATGCATCGAGAGACTCTGGACCTCAGCCAGCTCAGGTGAGGGTGGTTAGGGTAGGTGAGGGTGGAGCTATAGGGGTGTTGGTACAATTAGATTTATAAAGGAGAGGGTTTGGTTACTCTTGTTTTGCCATAGAGGACAGTGTACTTACCACCTAAAAATTATTCGAACTTTCTTGGGGTCACTTGCTTCCCAACTTTTACAAATAAAGACAATCCTTTTCCACCTTGAATCTAAATTTTGAATTTAGTTCTGACTAATTAAATAAAGTAAGGACCACATTCTGTAACGAATTGGTCGATAAGTTTGTTTCTCCATTTAATTATTAATCGTTGATCGGTTGGAAATGTGTGTAAGGGGGCGTGTATTGTAAGGGGGCGTGTATTGCTGAATGTGAATACTATGTTGTGTGTAGGCATGTTGTATTAGATGAAGCAGATCAGATGCTAGAGCGTGGCTTTGCCGAGTCTGTGGAAGAGATATTGGCTGCTTCGTTCTCCAAGTTCAAAGGTGAGTAATGCTCGGTTCGTTAATACTGAAGTGTTAATTGGCGCTGGTACGTCTCCGTGTTAGACAACCCTTCTGCTGTGTCTGACAAGCCCCAGTTGTTGCTCTTCTCTGCCACGGTGCCCTCGTGGGTGAGGGACACGGCTGAACGGTACATGGGTGGGGACAAGGTAGTGGTGGATCTGATTGGTCGTCAGACTCTACGCACGGCCGTCACCGTGGAGCACAAGGCCATCTGCTGTCCCTACAGCGAGCGTGCTTCTACCATAGCTGATATCATACAGGTGAGGGGCTTGGAGAAGTGGTTGCACCTGGAGTATTATCTGTCAGTCACAGATTGTGCATGGTGTCTTGTGTTATTTGTTAATCAAGAATAGTAGTTTGATCTTTAATTTATTTTATTTATTTATTATTTTATTTTTTTAATTATTATTATAATTTTTGTTGTTGTTTTTATTTGTTTGTTTGTTTTTCCCTCATGGGCAAGTGGCCTAGCCCTGAGGCTATGATGGGTCCACGTAATCATTTGAGGGTAGAGTGATATTAGACACTCCCCCAGTTTAATCCCAGCACTTACTCATGTACCACCCAGAGCGTGCTGTTTCATGCCCTGGGGACATCTGGTCTGTAGATTTCTGAGTAATTTGTTTTGATCTTTTTCATGTATCACGGAAAAGTAATTTTGAGTGGAAGAGGTAGCATGTTAATGACTGGATTATCAAGTTCTGACCCTTCATGAGAACTAGATTGAAACTTCCTCACTTAAAAAGGTGTTCTGGCGGCACATTATTGTGATCTGTTGAGTATGAGACTGCAGCAAACAGTACTACTCAACAGTATAAAGGTAAAATGTGAAGGTCTTGGAAGTCGAGGGTTGTCGTAGCTCAGTGGTTAGAGCACTGGTGGCTAAAGCCAGGGGTCATGGGTTCAGTTCCCCGGCGACAACTAAGATTTTTTTTTACGTTTTTCCTTTGCATCTCCCTAGACCCCTTTAAGTGAGAAAGTTCAATTTAATGACTGGATTGTATTTAAGAGCTAATCTAGTAACGGTGGACGTGTTAAGTGTTTGAGGTATTTGTCGTAACTGTACCGAGCATGTGTGGGGGTCAACTTCACTTCTGGAGATATTGTGTCGATTAAATCTTATCCTAGCTTTTAGGATGAAAGAGAGATAGAGATCAATGTGAGAATGAGATGGTGGTATTTGACCTTCTTTTTTTTTGCGATGCGTTACTAGTTAAATTAGTAGGTGGAGAAGTCAAACCAGCTAGCCCTTCACAGTCTTTTTTATTTTAGTTATTTATTTTAGATATTACATATTTTGCTACAGTCCAATGTCATTCTAAGGAAGAAATGTATGATTTTCCAATGAAACCGTTCCCTAAGAACTGTATGCAGCTCTGTAGGATTTGGCCTACTTCATATAACATCTCTGATATCCCTTACCTAATATTACACCTTGACTAGTATAACATCTATGATATCCCTTGCCTAATATAATACCTTGACTAGTATGACATCTATGATATCCCTTACCTAATGTAGCATCTCTGACATACTTTACCTAATGTCACATCTTAATTATCCCTCACGGGCAAGTGGCGTAGCCTTCCGGCAGTGAACGATCCACGCAATCAGTGAAGGGAGAAATAAATGATGGACACACCCAGATGTAATCCCAGCTCCTCCCACTTTTCAGGGAGTGCTGTTTCATGACCTGGGTACAGCTATAATGTCAGGTTATGTGGCTAAGGTTGAAAGTGGGTGTGGCATGATCAGATTGGTTGTTGCTACAACACATAACGAGTAAGCTAGCTTAGCTTCTTTACTGATTGTTGATTATTCAAAACTTTACATAGTTTCATCTGAGTGGAATGGACTAACCAGTAGAGAACTTGAAGGATAGTGTTGGCCGCGTGTACTTGTATCACTCTGCAGCAAGGCCTCAAAGATCTGGCCCAGTTGTTGGTTTAATTACCCATCACGCTCGATTATGATATGCTGCGTATGAAAGTTGGTTCTTACTACGTTCATTCAGAAATTTATCTAATGGGTCACAAAAGAGGAGATGTGCATGAATGGAGTAGTTGAGAAGATCTTTATGGAGAATGTGACCAGTACATATGTATATCATTTCAGTGACATCATTTCTGAACAAAAATCAATTTAGAAGGTCTTCATTTCTATTCTAAGTTGGCTTGCTTCAAAAAAAATCTCAATCTTAGTCACTTCTTCCTTTAGTTTTGTCACTAAAGAAACTTCAGAGCGCTCTCACTGACAACAATGTTTCTAACTGCAACTACCAAGACAATACTTGGAGCAGTAATGAACGTATATGATTTAAGCATTCAGAATCATCGCCTTCATGTTTTACTTTTGAATATTTCCTTATATAAGTTAAAGAATATGTCGAGGGTGGGCGAAATGAACACAAGAGGAGCGAACGTCCCTCTGACCTCTGACCTCCCCCTATGAACCCCCTCTGTGTGTACACATTACAAAATGTCATTTTTTAAAAGCTAAATTTCAAGCTAGTGGCTACTAATGTATCTATGACAGTTGCATTAATTTTAAGGGGGTATAAATGAACTTTTACGGGGGAAATGTTCCCCTTAAAAAACATTGAAAATCCTGTTAAGTATGTCCATATATATCCATGGCGGCAATAGCCCATATATACACATACATACCAACATTTGGCTCTGATAAGGCATTCTTGATATTGTATTGCCCATTTCAATTTGTCTTAAAGTGGTCGAGTACAAAGTGAGATGTTTTGAACTCCCACACCCCGCCCCCTCCCTCACGGGCAAGTGGCCTAGCCCTCAGGCTATGATGGGTCCACATAATCAGCTGAGGGAAGAGAGATGGTTAGCACTCCCCAGATTAATCCCAGCTCTCCCGTCACCAACGGCGACCTGGTTCATGCCCTGGGGACAATTATATCACGCTTAGGGGTTAATCTTGTTGTGTTGTGACCCTCTGCTGAGGCATGTGCATGTGGCCATCCTGTACCTATTTTGAGTCATGTTTGATAAAGGGTTGATATCTGTGCAGGTGTACAGTGGAGCCCACGGTCGAGCAATGGTGTTTACATCAACCAAGAACGAGGCTAACGAGCTGGCTTTGAACTCTGGCCTCAAGCAGGATTGTCAGGTCCTGCACGGAGACATACCTCAGAAACAGAGGGAGATCACTCTCAAGGTGGGTGTGGGGATGACAGGAGGGTGTGGCAGGAGGCAGGCATGTGGTCAGGAGTAGCGTGATTGTGAGTGGGCGGGCCAGTAGGTTGTGTGAAATAAGGACCCAATGGGGGTAGCATTATTAACGTGAATAGTTGTCTAGAAACACAATTTCCCAATTCACGTTTTAAAGTTCTTCTCATGTAGAAGTGAGTGTACCTGACTTCCTATTGTGAGTCTGAAACACTCCTGGAGAGTGGATTACGTTGTTTGTTTTCTCTTCTTCTTGTTGCTAGGGATTCAGAGAGGGCGGCTTCCAGATTTTGGTGGCTACTGATGTGGCGTCTAGAGGGCTGGACGTACCAGAGGTGGACTTGGTCGTGCAATGCGAACCTCCTAAGGTCAGTGGGTGTGACTGACAGGTTTAAGTACCTACTTACTGGATCAAATTATTTCTCATTTGCTGTAGTTTTTTGTGAACTGTTTTTGTTTTTTTTGTTGTTGTTTTTTTCTCCTTCCCTTCTAGTGTCTAATTTATGACATAGTGGAGTTTAAGGTCTATGTGTGTTTGTATGCAGGATGTTGACGCGTACATCCATAGGTCAGGGCGCACTGGGAGGGCGGGGCGTACAGGTGTGAACATCCTGTTCTACAAGCTCCAACAGGAGCATCTCATCCGCATGGTGGAGAAGAAGGCGGGCATCACGTTCCAGCGGATCGGGGCACCCCAGCCTGATGACATCATCAAGGCTGGGGCAGGAGACGCGGCCAGGTAAAGGGTGGTCTGAAGTGTGGATACTCTGCTTTTTTGGTTTTTTTTTTTTTGGTTTTTTTTTTTTTTTTTGTTCTAAGATAAATTTTGTGCCAATCTATTTCTTGCTCAGGTCCCTGGGGTCCATTTCCAAGTCACAGCTGCCTCACTTCAGAGAGGCGGCGGAGAAGCTGATCGAGGAGAGAGGCGCGGTGGAGGTGGTGTCCGCTGCTCTGGCGTACATATCTGGTGCACGCGACATAATCTCCAGGTCTCTTTTGTCTGCACAGCAGGTAAAGGGTCGGCGATGTTGTGCCTCTGTCCGCTAGCATGCATGTGTGTTGCCTTTGTTTGTGTACTTGTTATTATTAGCGAGATGAGTGAGCGAGACACTATCAGGGGTAACACAATTGAAAATCGGGGATATTTTTTATATATATGTTTGAACGTACGTGTCATTTAAGTACTTTGACCCTGGCGTTTTTTGCATTAGTTCGGTGTTTGACCCCATCCCTAACTTCACTGAAAGGAATCCTCTGGTTTATCGATCATTATCCGTATCATCATAGAGATTGAATTGTTTAAAGTTTTCAATTCTTTTGTGGGTGCAGTTAAAACTTAAAAAAACTTTACCATTCCACATTAAACGTTAGACCACTGACTTCTGATGACCCTTACATACACCAAGCAGTTCCTTGAAGTCAATGCTGCACATAGCTACTCATTAATATACCACTGAACTTCAAAATGCTTCTTTCATATCATTTTGGTAACTTACAGTAGACAGCTCGTGGCTGTTTCACTGACAATATGCAATCTTTTACTGTTGGTTAATTGAAAATAATTATGCGTGTTAGTGTGCTTGTGACCTCACAACTTCATTGGTTTTGGGAGAAGTTGATACATTGTGATGTTTTGTAAAGATTTGTTGAACGTTCTCTAAATTTTGCTCCCAAAGTGTACACATGATAGTGATTTATTATTTTTTAATTTTTTTTTGCATTATCAACCGCCCACCAGTCCAGATGTGACTCAGATTACTTATAAACAAGAAGCAACGGCTTAGTGTCCCAACAGCTGGTGGAGTAACAAATTAAATGTTGTTAAACGCAGTTAATGGAGGTGTAGCCCACTCATCACACCCATGCACATAAGGGTCAACAAAGAACCCATGGATACTGCCCATGCTCAAGCGGGCACATGTGAAAGCAGCTGCACATGGACACAAGTGCCTTAGTCCTGACAGCTAGCAGCCACTGATAGCCACAGTGTTCAGTCGCTCATGCCCATACCTGGGACACGCCCACACTCTTTACTCTATGCATGGTGATAATTGGAGTTTGTCTGCTGGTCAGACTCTAAACAAGGTTTCTTCTTGTTGTGTCCAGGGTTACGTCACCTACCACCTGCAAGGGGACAAGGAGATTCGTGGTCCTGGCTACTTCTGGAAGATTCTGGAGAGCAGTTTCCCCAGCAATGTCAAGGAGTCGGTAAAGGGTCTGAGGCTGACTAAAGACGCGAAAGGAGTGGTATTTGATCTTCCTTCGGACTTGAGTTCAGTCATAGAAGTAAGTAGCCGGTGCTAGAAATGGGGTATGCCAGCATAATGTTTGGCAATGGAGGTAGATGAAAGCATAGGACATAATTAAGTAATATTTTTTTCTTTAATTTTCTAAATTTGCACTCTCAAATTAAACTAGTATGACTGTCACTTCCTTTCCTCGATAAATTATTCTTTGTAATACTGCTATGTCAGATTTGCCTCCCATGTTTCTGTTGCCATGACACCCACTGGTAAACAGAGTCAAAGAGAGGCATAGATGAAGTCTGTTCCATCGTCTTCATGAGGGACTGACTCTCTGACAGTCTCTCGTACTCCAACGGGCAGACACACTCGATCACAGGCAGAGAATGAGAATGATCTGCAGCGTGAAGGAGGAGGAGTTTATAGGGAGGAGATCCATAGAAACCGTTTCTTAGGCTGACATAGAAGTTGAGGGTGTTTGAAATTGAGGGAAAGAGAGCAAAAAAAAAGTATTCTTCCCCCCACCCCACCCCACCCCACCCCATGTACAGAAAGTTGGGTTAAATAAGTGTAAATTGCATGTCAATCTAGCTGAAACAAACAAAAAAAGACTAACAATGTCTTCTACGAGCTAGTTTTTGGTACATTTTCATTTGTAAACTACTTGTTTTAACGCTGAGATGGTTACAGATAACATGGACATTGGCTTGCTCTGTGGGTCATTACTCAACCTGATTTAGTTGTTGAAGGTGTTATGGCATCGTTACGGTCAACATGCGTTATCAATATGCCCTCATAGATTAAAAATAGACTTTTAAGGTTCGAGTTGGGACACAAGTGAGGACATATTTCTGTATCACTGTTTGTAAGAGGTGAAGTACCTTTAAATTCCCCATTATAGTCCAGTGGGAAATTGTACTTTTGATGCAATATTGTGACAGAGTGGACCAAAGCATGAAACTTAGCACAGTGTTTGTTGAAGGTATGTACAGCAATATTAGAAGGGGTGCCATCCAGATAAATTCTCTGAAACTTGCTACACCTGGCTAGCTATCAGGGTAGCTAGTTCTATTAAATAGTCTAGCTGCCTGTAATATCGACGGTTTTTATTTTTGCTATAATAATTGTATTGGGCGCGCAAATAAACAAATTCGCGGGTATCGTCGATTATATTGACCAAAGTTTCTTGTAAGACATATTTTTGTAAAGGAATGTATATAATATTTAGGCTTGTGGAGCCTTCTAGTGGTTACTGAACTCAATGAGGGTGACTGAATAAGGAACTTTGTATAAACAGATGATACAGAACATGAGATCATGTGTGGGGAGGCACATCCCCTGGGAATGTTAGTTGATATTGGACAATTTCTGTGACTTGGGAGGTGTGAAGGTGTAGTCATAATTGAATTAGTGGCAGTCATACTAGGGAGGTCACAGAAAAAACTTTTTTTTTTTGGCACCCCTTCTGATACTGTTATATATGCCAAACTGAACCTGCATACCAAGTTTCCTGCTTTGGTCCACTCTGTCACAATAATTTTTCTTATCTGCTGGACTATTAGAAGATTTTGAATGTCATCTCAGTTAAATTCCCCATTAGAAGATTTTGAATGTCAACTAAAATATGTGTTGTAACTCCTTGGGCAAATATTTTTATGTAAACCAAATAATTGTGATTCCAATAGAAGAAGCAACATTAGCTGGATTCACAGCGAGGGTTAATTGTTTAAGATGGATGTAATAATTGAATGGACCTTCTTGGTGCACTGAAGTTGGTAAATGTTTTCAGCTTCGTTATCAGCTATATCAAATCTTACCCGCTTTTTTTTTTATGTATTTTTGTTTGAATTGTGTTTTGTTCATGGTTTTCACAAGTTGGTATAGTTGGCTCTTGTAATATCTTGCTTAACACCTACTCCACTGTTTCAAGTTGAGAATTAGTCACAAACAATTACAGTAGAAGATAATTATCTACTCGTGAATCTTGAACTCTTTACTGTGTATCAAATTAGTCCATATGCTTTATTGTAGAGTGGGAAAGTTTTGATTTGCTTTTTTCTATACAAGATGGCTCTCAAAGTTGTTGTTTTTTCCTAAAATTTGCACTCTCGAAACTAGTATGACTGTCACTTCCTTTCCTCGATAAATTATTCTCTCGCTGTAATACTGCTATGTCTGATTTGCCTCCCGTGTTTCTGTTGCCATGACACCCACTGGTAAACAGAGTCAAAGAGAGGCATAGATGAAGTCTGTTCCATCGTCTTCATGAGGGACTGACTCTCTGACAGTCTCTCATACTCCAACGGGCAGACACACTTGATCACAGGCAGAGAATGAGAATGGTCTACAGCGTGAAGGAGGAGGAGTTTATAGGGAGGATATCCATAGAAACCGTTTCCAGGCTGAAATAGAAATGATAAATATTAGTTGATGGTGTTTGAAATTGGAGGAAAGCAAAACAAAAATGTTTTGTTGTTGTTTTTTAATGTAGAGTGTCATAAAGTTTGCGTTGACACAGTGTAAATTGCATGTTAAGCAAGCGTCAACAAAAAACAGTCTTCTACAAGCTAGTTTTTGGTACGTTTTCAAGCCACTTGTTTGTAAATGGTTACAGATTACATAGACAATGGCTTGCTTTGTGGGTCATTACTTGACCCAATTTAGTTGTTGAAGGTTTCGAGGCATCGTTACAGTCAACGTGTGTTACCAATAGGCCCTCATAGATTTAAAAATAGACATTTAAGGTTCGAGTTGGGGCACAAAGTTCGGACAAATATTTCCGTCACACCGTTGCTTCATAAGTGGTAAAAGTCCCATTCTCAGTTAAATTCCCCTTTAGCATCTAAATCCAGGTCACCCCACCACAAGAAGATTTTGAATGTCAACTGAAATGTGTGTCATTACTCCTTGGGCAAATATTTTTATGTAAGCCAAGTAATTGCGATTTCAATTTCATAAGAAGCAACATTAGCCCTTGATTCACAGCGAGGGTTGATTATTTAAGATGGATGTAATAATTTAACTGACCTTCTTGGTGCACTGAAGTTGGTAAATGTTTGCAGATAGTATGCAACGTAGTTTGAATGTTTAGTTTGCTGCATAGCAGTTTGGTGTTCCACTGACAGCTTGTTATGAAGTTTCTGATGACTTTATTTCAGTGACAGTTCTGTTCCTCGGTGTCGAAGTTGCTTTTGTGCTAGCAAGCTTCTATCAGTGAAGGAAAACTCCCCTCCTCCTAATTTGCATGTGATATGCAGTAAGATGTTGAGGCTAACCCTAATTGCAGCTCTTACAACAACAGTTGATCTTGGTATATTTAGTATGTAGTATTGCTTCTTTTCCCCCTTTTCTCTCATAGTTGCCCCCCCCCCCCCCCCCCCCTCCCTCCCCACTCCCTCTGCATAGATAGGGATTGAATATGAAGAATAGGTATATATTTTCTTTTTTTGTCTCTTTTTTTTTCCCCCCTTTTTTTCTTACTTCCCCCCCCCCCCCCCCCCCATATGTCAAACATGGTGTGAATTAGAGAGAGAGAGTGAATGTGATACCAATTCTTCACTTTCTCTTGTTTGCCTCCCGTGTTTCTGTTGCCATGACATCCACTGGTATACAGAGTTAAGGAGAGGCATAGATGAAGTCTGTTCCATCGTCTTCATGAGGGACTGACTCTCTGACAGTCTCTCATACTCAAACTGACAGATACACTGGATATAGTCAATGACAGAAATCCTCTCAGCTTAGTTATCACCTATATCAAGTCTTACCAGCTTTTTTTATTTTATTTTTTTATTTATTTATTTATTTCCTGAAACCCAAAGAGTAACTGGAAACATATAATCGTATGTCCACTTTCCTGAGGTCCCAAATGGTCCATGATGGTAGTGTAGGAGAAGTTGTTTTTAATTGTTTCTTAGGGAGGCATTTTGTCCCACAGAAAATTATTACGACCTTCATAGTGACATTTGCCTCTAGTTTATTGAGTAAGAAATGGGGAAGAGGTGCCTCCTGAGACTACTGAAAGTAAGCAAGAAGCAGATTAGTGATAGGCTTCACTGTTAGTGCAGTCATTTTAAGGATGAAAACATCTGAACCCTAAAATAATTGCTGCAAAAGGTTTTTTGATTGATTCTGGTACTGTTCCACATCACGTTCAACATACTAAAAATCTACCAAAATCTGACCAATAGAAATGTGTTATTTTAGGTAGTATCTGCTCACAAGCTCATTAATATTCATGGATTTTGTTTGCTGGCTATAATTTCAGTCTATTTCACTTTTAATTGAAATTAACGGTGCCATCATAATTTCTTATCTTATAACCTTTCATAGAATACATATCAATACACAAAGCAACAACTGCTTCAGTGAAAGTCAATTTAGTCATCTGTTGTATATGTATGGATCTTGCAGCTAACAGACAGTTTGACAGGATGAACATAATGCCTGTAACTACATCTCAGGCGTCATTGGAAATAGTTGTTGTTGTTTTTTGTTTTTTGTTGTTTTTTTGCCCTAATTTGTGGCATCTCCCTGCCACATTCAATCCAGACTATCAACTGGTAGTAGCTATACTCTAAGGCAGTGAAATTAGGTGGATGCTGCAGTAGGAGGGAGACGTTTCAATTTAACAAATGGCTTAGCTGAAGATACATTCTGTGAGCATGTTGTAGTGCAAAGATTCTAATTTCGGTGTCCTTTCAACCAAGCGGAATGACCGTTGCTTTTCTGCCCGGGTTTTCAATTATAGCTTCTGAATGATGTAGTGTAATAAAGTCCTTTGAACATGGCGATTATATTTGATCATTTTTGACAAGAATTTGGAGTGTTGCTTTCTTACCAACACAACATCTAAAATTCTTGAGGTTGTGTCAACCTGTGAAGGCATGAATAAAGAACAGTTGTTAACACAAGTCATCAGTTGATAGTTGTTGTACATTGGTATCTTTACCCTTAGTGTCTGAGCAAAACAAAACAAAAAACAAAAAAGACTGTTGTAGTCTGCAGGTATGCACAGTTATTAAAAATATCAACATCGCCAGTTGCAACAGCAGTGGTGTGTCTTTTGCATTGATATCTTCTCCTAGCACTTTTGAAGCCACAAATCTGAATCATTTCCCTCCAATAGCTGTACTTCTCTGTACGAGGAATAAAACCGATTACACAATTAGTATCGTTACAAACTTTGAACAATACAAATGATTTGTCCGCAAGGAATACCAGTTTGCAGTGGAGTAAGGACAGCGCATGCTGCTTGCCCAATACTAGCAACTTTCCTCATTAACAGAAAATTAATTTTTTTTAAACAACACAATGTTGCAGGAATGTAGTCTAGAGCAGAATCCAATCTTAGCTAGGGTTGTTATTTGTGTTGGATGAAACTCTTACAGATTCATACGGGATTATTCGCCTGGGGAGGGGGCATGAGGGGAAACATAATGTGCATCAATTAATATTTTTATAATAATAATTTGTACCACGGTACATTAAAACCATCCAATCAGATTGCTCAGTTTATGGTGAATATATTCCATACCCACCTCCTAGGAGGTGAATAGTGAATCATCCAATAATTAATTTGTTTTTATGTGTTTCCTAGAGCCACGACGCAAGTCATTTGCACCACTCAGTTAGGTCAATATGTGAATTATGCAATCCTCCTGCCTTCAGCCCTCGCTTGTGTGAATCCCGCACCAACGTCACGTCGTGATGTAGCCTGTACATAATTACATTGTTTCTAGCAAGGATGACTAGTAAAATCCGATCAGGTAGCAAATGTGAAATATTAAATTTCAAGTTTTAACATTGCACATGGAGTTACAAGAACACGGAATAGCAGGAGTAATATTTAGACAATTCTGGGGAGGAAAAGCTTAATTAAATTTTATAAGGGATAAAACACCCAACTTCACTTTCATGTGTTGCCTAGCACTTTAAGAAGAAAATGCACTGTTTTTAAAATTGCAGCCATGAATTGAACAATGCACAGTATGTCGCTAAATGAAATATTTGAAAAGGAGTGGTAAGAAATTCTTCGTATTTTTGTGGGAGAAGAACAGGCATGCTACCCTGTAATTTTTCTGGTTCATTAACGTTAAGTAAATTGGAATAATTTAATCACTGCTCTTTTTTTATTTGGTTATTAGCTAATTATGATTGAATTCCTATTTGATATTTTGTTAGTATTTTAACAATCGCTTCTAAAATTCTTGGGGAAGGTTGAGAGTTCAGATTGTTTCTCAATATCCAATGGTAGTAGTGGGTAAGTGAAATGTTTTATACATCATTTGAAGCTTGTGAACGAATGTCTCCAGTGATTTTAATTATGTCTCTCTAAATGAATAAAACAGGAGATAAGGTCAGCAAATGACATCTCATGAATATTAGTGAGCTTGCACAAATACTACCTGTAATTCTTACAATATTATTGTTGGTTTGACGTACAAGCATGGAACTTGGTTGGGTTATAGAATATGATTGTGTAAGTATTTTCAGATAAGGAGCCATCACTAAAATGACCTTTGGTAACTGCTCTGCTAGGCATTAATAATTAATTTAATCTTACTTCACTGTGGGAGGTATTTACATAAGAGTCTTCAGCTGAGACATGGTGAACTGCTTGCTTGTGTTAAATAGTGCTAATAATAAATGTCCTATATTGCGTTGGTTTACTTTCATGGTGGTTGCCTCCTGTGTTTCTGTTGCCACGGTGACCCACTGGCGTACAGAGTCAAAGAGAGGCATAGATGAAGTCTGTTCCATCGTCTTCATGAGGGACTGACTCTCTGACAGTCTCTCATACTCAAACTGACAGATACACTGTTGAGGTTTGTGTGTGACCTCAATGTTCTGATGTGATTGATGTCCCTTTACCAGCAGCACATGTTAAGGATTCGTTAGCACTAAAGTGATAATTTTTTTCTTTTCTTCAGAACCTTGTGTTCTGAATAATAAGTCATTATAAGAAATCTATTCCTAACTGGCACGTGCTCTTGCAGGAGAACTGGGAGGATGGCTACGTCACATTAACCACACCCACTTCATTGCCGGAACTGAAGGAAAGGCCAACCGATTTTTATGATAGACAAAGGACTAATGATAGTAAGATTGCATTGGTTTTTGTTTGTAGTGTGTACGTATGTTTTTTGTTAGTGTTGTGTTTGTTATTGGTTTTTGTTTTGGTTGTTTGTTTTTTTTGTTGGATTTTTTTTTCTTGTTTTCTTTCTCTGGTTACATTGGTCATTACAGATTACTTTGAAATTTGTCTTTTTTTGTTTGTTTTTCAGATTTTCGAAGAGGCGGGCGCGGGTTTGGAGGAGGTGGGAGAAATTGGTTTGGTAGTTCGCAGAGGGGCGGTGGTTTCCGTAGTAATGGAACTGGTGGGAGGGGCTTTTCGCGTAATCGGGGCAGAGGAGGAAGTACAAGCAATGGCCACTCTGGAACAGTCAGCTTTTAGTGAATGTTCAATGTTTTTATAACTCGTTCATTACTCATTTATTTATTTATTTATTTGCATCAGCACTAAATTCTATCATGCAAATCGCCTCAGACCATATCTAATGAATTCTTGTTTCTCCTGATCCGTCCAAGTCATGGTTTTATCTTGGTGACAGTTTATCATTGTAGAAGTGGTGTTATTGTAATCCTTTGTTTCTTACACGCTTTGTTATACTATTAATTACTTGTATTAATGATTTTTGTTTAAACTTTTCAAGATGGCAGATTGTGTATGGATTCCAATCATCAGATAATGACTTGGTGGTTGTTAGTCTATGCCAGCTAGAGTTTGCAGTATGGGGATTCCATTTCTAGTTGATGAGATAGGTTTGCATTAATAATTCCAACTTGTACAAATTATATTGTAGCACAGATCTTCCTCTTACAAGCAGCTACGGAAATTTAGTGAAAGGGTCCCAGAAGAAGGGCGAGCGCGTCTTTCATAGATGCTGGGTGTAAATTGCAAAGGGGCGAGTTTAGTCGGTTGCTAGGAAGTCGGGCGAGAGGGGAAAAAATTGTAGGCGGGTCGCGGTGCCTCGTAAAACTGCATGGGTGAGGCAAAAACCACTGAGCTCTGCGACGCTCATTTAATACGCGCAATCGCAGATGTTGTGTTCTGCCTCCTCCGCATATATATCCTCCGAAGAAAACTCGGGCGATTCACTTCCTTGGCGCTGTCTGCGACATCTGCTTATCTTTCCAACTACTCCGAGTTTACTGAAGTAAAAATGATCACCGCTGCAGCAGTCTGCCTGCTGGTCCTCCTCGCACCAGGTAACAATGAATTGCATTTTCATTATTAGTATCATCATTCCTTCGTTTTTGTTTCAGCATTTTCGCAGGACTGCACGGGAACAAGAATCGGCGACCTCCTGACTCATTATCACAAAGTGCGTGGGGAGTTGTTCGTTGAAAACGAGTACACATTCTGCATAAGGAACTTCAGCTACGACGGACTCGGTCCTGGTATGTTTCTTCGCTAACGTTTTTTTTTTAATTTAGCTAATAATCAATGAAATTGATTTGTAGATGCGTTCCTGTATTTCTATTACCCTGGTGATACCAGCCCTTTTGACAGCACTGGAGGAGGAGTGATCATCAACATTACTACACAGGCGTAAGACTGATGACAGAATGGAAGTTTTGTGGTCATTGCTTTTTTGTTGTTATTGTTGTGTGATATATATGAAGTAGGAAATTGTGGACATGTACCCGTCTTTTTGCAATGATATGCCAACTTTTTTTTGTTTTGTTTGTTTTTGTTTGTTTGTTTGTTTGTTGTATGCCTTAAGGTACTTATTGTTTTATATTAGAATATTTGTTTCCTACTTAGGTCTGGACGCCCACAGTTTGATGTCGGCACACCGTTTACAGACCAACCTTACTATCGCTTCACACTACCTACCAACAGATTCCGAGCCTGTGACTTTGGAGGCTTTAGCATCTGGTGCAGATACGCCAACCAACTCTTTACTACCCTAAGCTGGAATAATAGTGACATTTTTGTAAGTTTTGTTTACCCATAAAGTTCATGATTATGTTGTTGTATACTCTAAGTATGTCGTGGGTATTACAGTGAGTTAGACATGTATATGCTACTGGTCTTTACCATGATGATGCATGTAGTATCAGTTTGAATGTAATTTGTTAGAATTCAAATGGTACCAATGGCAGGATCGCATGTACTGCGTCGCCTGGACGTGCCTACGCTGGCTCTCTTCCTACCTCAGGAGGAATGGTCAGTGGAGAGCTGTACTTTGTGAACAATAAGAGAATGGTGATCAGAAACTTTATGTATAACAGCAGTGAATCAGGTAAGACTGGACACTTCTATATTTATGGGGATTGGGGGAGTGGTGGACGTGGTCGACCCCCCCCCCCCCCCCCCCCCCCCCCCCCCCCCCACGGGCCCTACTCCCCCACAAACACAAACAAAAAAAACAACCACCCCACAATCTCATAGAGGTATAT
>WLWI01002623.1_pt1 | contig 15526 bp, 15 predicted proteins | sample 6701501 | NCBI WGS metagenome assembly WLWI01 (sample SAMN12718690, study PRJNA515312) | sponge metagenome | isolation source: marine sponge | host: Mycale hentscheli | place: New Zealand: South Island, Marlborough, Capsize Point | collected 2014-11-01
AGTCCTGGCTTGAGTATGCCTTAACCCACTATGTAATGCAATCCAGTAGTCCTGGCTTGAGTATGCCTTAACCCACTATGTAATGCAATCCAGTAGTCCTGGCTTGAGTATGCCTTAACCCACTATGTAATGCAATCCAGTAGTCCTGGCTTGAGTATGCCTTAACCCACTATGTAATGCAATCCAGCAGTCCTGACTTGAGTATGCCTTAACCCACTATGTAATGCAATCCAGCAGTCCTGGCTTGAGTATGCCTTAACCCACTATGTAATGCAATCCAGTAGCCCATGCTATATTCATACATACCTTGCTGGTACATGTTGCCCATTGTCTGCATTGGATACACTGGCTCAAGAATCATAGCAGCATCGTCACCCGCAAGCATTTCTGTTGATACAGTCTTCTCACGCTTCTGTGGCAACCTAATTTAAACGAATAAATGTAGTAAATATAATATTGATTTTTAAAAATTACCAATTCAGCTAATTAGGATCAGTTAACTTGTCTTATTTGTCCATAGTATATACTATGCAATATAATTATGTTGTTCTGTATAATAATATTATGCTTGTGTGTCAGTAACAACGATGACGACAACGGTGTGCATTCTTGAATAACTCAGGAGCTGAGTCCGGTTGGTACAGTGTCACCTCAAATTGAATGGATAAAGTGTCATATCATTCTGTTCAAGGCAGTTAAGGAAACAAATGCAATTAGAAGTGACGACAAATTATAACTAAAAGCAAGTGAAATCAGTGAGAAATGGAAGAAGGCAATAGCTTCATAATCATTAATAGAAGGACAGAGAGCTTAAGAAGCAGGAGTAGTAGAGGATAACAAGAACGAGTCCTTATGCCACTGTATTTTAAGTTATTAGCTACATCAAGCGCCACTGTGTGGCAGGGTACTTGCTAGTAAATATTGCGTGTATATATAGTTATATTATAGTGTAAAAACTGTAATTAAAAAGTTTATATAGCTATAATCATAAGTGAGCAGCAGCATTCAAAATATAGCACACCCAATGATGCCATGAATATGCTTCATGACCACACAATTCATGTGATTTCAGAGGGAGTTAACGAGATGGCAAAACAAATGAATACAATCAAGACACTAATTCATAGACTGTTAGATTGAGTATAAATATCTCTTCCAATAACATCTTTTTAATAAACAATTGACACATTTTTTAAATGCCCATGCCAAAATTATATAACCACTTGAGCTCGTAAACAAATTAAGACATTAGTCAACCTGGTTCAAGGTGCTATGAGATAGCACAATAGCCTATTAATATATACCTAATTTGATAGTGAAACAAATTCCTACAGCTATACAATTTACTTTTAAATGGTAGTTTCTTTACATAATGCAGCTGTTTGCTTTTAAAAACTAACAACTTACAGTCTTGAGCAGCAGACTCCAAGATAACAGCAGCACACGATGATGAAGATAGCCAAGACGATGAAGATCACAGTTCCCATGCAAATCAGAATAACTTCAGGAATACTAACTACCCCAGTCATAGTGATGGTGACCCTCGCTGTGCTGTTGAATTCGCCGTCACTTACCACTGCAAGAAGTTGGAACGTTTGGCCTTCAATGACGTACACAAAGTCTCTGAGTATGACTGTGCCGTCGGGCTCAATTACAAAATTTGTTGTGTTCGTCAGCGTATATGTCAAGGTGTTTCCAACAGCGACGTCTGCATCACTTGCTCGTACTCTGCCGATTTCACTACCCAGGGTGAGGAATCTGCTCACTTGGAATACGTAGCTGGACTCGCTGAAGACTGGTGAGTTGTCATTGATGGCCATTACCGAAACTATGAGAGTAGACGTGGAATTCTTCCCTTGATTATCTGTACAAGTTAGTGTAACTGAGTGGGCCGGGCTTTCTTCATAGTCTAACAGTCCAGTGAGATAAATGAGTTGATAGCTAGCATCAGTGACTGACACATTAAATAAGGTCGAGGATGAAGTGACCCCTTGGAATGCACCAAATGTATAATCTCCATCAGTGCACGAAATATTGGCCACAACACTTCCAGGTGCAATATTTTCTGCAACAGTTACTGAGTATGTGTCTTGTGTGAAGGTAGGATCGTTGTCGTTTGACCAAGTGAGGAATACCCCAAAAACAAGATTGCCACAGCTGATGCCTGTGGGAGGCATGCTGTTACATATTCGAACATCTGCCACGACTGCTCTTGGTCGTGTTCCATCATCAAGATCTATTTTCTGTGCGAGTGTAATGGTTCCTGACATTTCTAGATTAAAGAGCGTACTATCGAATGAAGAGCTTGCAAAAAGTCCTAATTGTTCCACTTCTCCCTCATCTCTGTCCCTGATTGTATATCCATAGGCATCACTAGGAACTTGTATGTTGTTTATTTCTCGTATAGCTATAACTTGGCCGACTTCAGACAATTCGTTCAGAAACAAAAATCCAGGACTTGTAGTAAGATCCATCACAGGCTTGAACTCATTCACTGGTAGAACATTAAAATTTATTTGGGCAACACCTCTGGGTATATTCGAGTTTAGGATCTCACAAGCAGCACTCATCAAGTATGAAGTCCTGGACTCATAATCAAGTCTTTGTCCTCCTTCTATTGCCAGCGCACCAGTGCTGGCATCAATCCTGAAGACATCACCACCATCATCAAGCAGGGAGTAAGTAATGTTTGTAGAATTCATGCCATCCAGCAGACACTGCACCACAAACTGCCCATCAGGTAGTGGAGACAGAACTCCACTTGTGTCATTGGTCTCCACGTAGGAGTACTGATAGAGGCCAGTTCCAACATTACCACCAAATTGGAGTTGCTGACATCCTGTAAAGTACAATAGGGCACATAATATAATATATATATATATATATATATATATATATATATATATATACACTCTGTACTTAACAAGAGATAGTTATTAGTGTTCAACTCATGTTGAAATGTACATGTAATAATGTTAGCCAAATTATATGCCAACTAATCTAGCACCTTTTCAACTAACGGGCTGTTGTACAGTAGCTGTAGGTTATAACAATTGGCTCTGAGTGCAAGTATTTACATTCAGGACTATTGGACGCTGCCTTAAGCAGTAATAAAATAGCTGAAGCAACATTAATAGCAGAATCACCAATGACAGCATCAGTCACTGCAAAAACACCCACCAACTACAGCAATAGAGGCACTCACTAGAAATAATGATCAGGCTCCATAGAATAAGCCAGCTTCTTGAGCTTGCTACTGCCATTACTGCAAAAGCAATTCAGTATGTTATCGTCACAGCAACGTTTTACCGATTATAAATTAGCAAATAGACTCATTCTAGCTTTAGAAAACCTTCCTTGCGAAGCAGCCACACCCTCTTTCAAGACTTTTTAGGGTGTGTATTCCGAAACTGCCGTTATTCATGATGGGAGACGCGTCAAGCCCGTACGAAAACAAGCTACGCAGGAGCGAGGGTAATTGACCCTTTACCTGCCAAATATTGTGGGGGGGGGGGAGGCTACGACTACTACTAGAGTGGACACATTTATAGAAATCATAAAGTCTCCGTTAATTGTAATATAATATATATTATATATAATATTATATAATGTAATTATACTCAAGATCACAAATTTCCATAGATATAAATTGTTATAATTGAAGCAGCAAAACTAATTAAAATCAAAAATTATTGTCAGCGACAAACAAATCAGTCAGAGTCTGCATTGACAGCAGCACTTCGTTTCAAAGAGCAATATTTCTGATCCATGCTCTGAACTCCAGAGTGGTGTACTTTACCATGTATATCTTTCTTTACAGATGGAGGAGAATCCGTAGGCATCATATCCAGAGAAAGTTGCTTGTAATTAAAAGATGGAGGAGCAGTGGCAGAACCAGCTGGCTGGGACTTTAGCATTACCAGATCTACACAACACACATGTGCACGCACGCACACGCACACACGCACACACACACACACACACACAGAAAATCATTGTAGATTTTGATTAGAACTAAAATGAACAGACTGTACTTGTTGTTATAAAAGTCCAATTAGTTGTTTCAATAGCTTATTTTTATTTTTTGTATATATTTCACCACATCATCCTGCATATAACGATTGATCTAATACTAGGATTTACCTTTGTTTGCATTACTCGTCATCAGGTCAACTCTATACTTTATACCCTTAGCACTCTCTAAGATAGACTCAGCCCTCTTGACAACTTCCTGGGATTTCTCCATAGCCTTTTCAGCATGCTCGTGAGCCTTGGCTGCTCTTCCTTTTGCTGCTTGGCATTTGGCTGCTGCTGCATCAGCTCGATCCTCTGCCACTTGAGCCTTCTGCCTTGCAATCCTGGCAGCGTCGATGGCTCGAGTGTGTGCAGTTTGAATTTTCAAGTCTAGCTCATTCTTTTTGAGCATCTTGCGTTTCATGGGGACTTCAAGCTTGCCATCTTTCCACAGACCTTCCTGCCTGGTGTCCTCTGGGTCAGTCCCATTGCCATCTGCAAGCTCCTTCACCAAGACTCCATAGCCGTTCTTCTGGTTGTCTTGCCACTCGCCATAGTATGTGTAAAGCCCTTGGACCTTGAGTATCCCATGGCCTGTACGTCGATCGTCCACCCATTCTCCCTCGTACAGTTGATTCTGCATGGCAGATTCTACCACCTGGACACACATGACTGCAGACTTGGTCAGGCTGTTAGCCTTCCGTCCTTTGCTCATAGTGCGATTAATCACAATGTTGGCCATAGAAAGCTGGCTCCCTGAGCCCCTCCGTAAGGTGTCGAGGTGCTTCTCTTCATGGCCAGCTGAACTTCTAGTTCCATATCCATTTCGCATTCCGTTCTTGTACTGACCACGGTAGTATCCTGCATGTAGACAGATTAGCAACCCTCTCAAACATTAGACACCCCTTTTGGCTACTCAAGGAATTACTTATACTATAAATTACTTCATACATGCACACTTAGAGCTTAGAATACTTAAATTTAAAAAATATATAATAAAATCCAGGAGCTATATGCAAACAACCTCAATAGGAAAAGCATTGAATCTTTGTAATGATTGTTTATATTATATACTAAAAGTGCTTATCAAGCAACATTATAGGAGAATCCCAAATCACACACACCCTTTTCTTATCAGGCGACTTCAAATAGTTACTATTAGCTATAGGCTCTTGGTTGCTTCAACAAGATAATGCCATGAAGTGTAGCATCTCTAGTACTCATCATATTTTTATCTTAGTTAAGTTATATTGAAGTGTCACCTTATGTTTATAAAATTCATATAACTGTTACTGGCATAGCTACTCAATTTAAATTTTACAACAGTTCATTGGACTTGCCTAGGTATATTAAAAAAAAACTATTTTAAGTATTTGATGTAATAAAACTAATCACTGAACTCTTCCCCTGTCATTATCACTACGTTCAAATTAAATGCTATTATAAGCTCTTGTGACACCAGTCGACTCAAGAAAACTGAAACGATTCAACATAACATATAACGTACCATGAAGCCAAGTTAGCACTTTCTGCATGCAGTTTTTTCCCTTCTATATGCCATTAACTGCTCATAAAATGTAAGCAGTGTGCAACAGCTCATAACTACGTACTTGCACTTTTAACTTTGCAAAATCCACTTTCTGTATTTTATATAAATACATAGCTATTGGCCTTGTAAAATGAGGGTAGCTATCAATAATTCTAGAGATGCAATACAAGATAAAATTACTTTTAGGAATATCAAATTGACAATGCATGAAGGATTTTCTCAGAGGAAAAATAATTGCAAAATTATGTATAGAGACAATTTTGCTACTTAAAAACTAGGTTTTATAGCTATCAAAAAAAAACATTCTTAGCACATATTTCCCTTTTCACTCTAAATTCTCAAACCCACTCAAATCTTGCTTATGTTAGTTTTCATGTGGCACAGCTACCATGTTAGATTTATAGCATCATAAGATTTACACTCAAATCCCCCAAAATGATAAAAGTGAACTAGCTAACTTCAAACCTACCTCCATCAGCGTAAGCTTCTACTCCCTCTCCATCCTTCTCTCCACCTGGGAATTTACTGTTAGACTTCCACATTCCCAAATACAGCCCTTGGTTGGGCAAGCTGATCACACCCAGTGGACCCATGACGTTCTGGGTAAACTCCCCAAAGAACCTGGTGCCATTAGGCCTGGTCTCCACCCCAAGGCCTGTCCTGCACATGTCTTTCCATTCACCTATGTACTGCTTGCCATTGTTCCAAGAGTAAGTGCCGCTCACTTGCTGACCCGACTGCCACACTCCCTCAAATATCCCGGAGCCAGGTTTCACTAGGATACCTAGACCATGGAACACATTGTCTCTGCATTCACCACAGTACCTACTCCCATCCTCACAAACTATGGAGCTGTATTGAGCCATGAGATACAACAGATTACGCAAATCTAAGCTTGGACGCTAAAAAAAGAAAAGAAAAGAAAAAGGCTTAGTCTCTCTAAAGTAGATTTGAACTTGAGAACTAAAACTCGCCCGAAATGCAATGCCTGATAACTGCACTACTAGTTTCCTCTTCAGTACTGAGTCATTATATTCTGCTTAAATTCCCCGGTTACACACAAGTTATGTCAGTTTACTTTTGGTATGTTATTGTGAGTGATAACAGCTGCAAAATAAGCCACACTTTTGATTGACATAAAAATAACAATCAGCTCTGGTCAACACTGCACCAGTCGGAAATAAATGTCTGTATGCACTCTACGTTCTGGTCTAAGTCTTCTGGGCAGTCACTGCGCAGCTCGTGGACAATGGCTGGATCGTAACTGTCTCTGGCCTCCTCTAGAACAGTCTGAAATATCTCACACTGAATGTTGTCTTCCAGTTTCTTGCCGCAGTAGCCTCTAGAATATGCACATATCACAATACATAAGGAATAGCATTGGGTTCAGGCTCACAGATGACAAACAAAGATCACCGAACAGCATACACACACGCTGAGTGTTTTGAATTAGTTCATGCCAATAGTTCATAAACAAGATCGTAACCCAATCTTCGCAGCAGATTCGTCGGTGAAAGCTGTATATTATGATAATTTCTATCTTCCGTGTGATACCAAGAATTCAAAAGGGGATACACCTTTCTCCCCCTCCCTTCTCACAGCAAGTGTTAAATACGCTTTGAATTAATAAAGGTCATACTCAGAAATGTCTAAACTATCACACAGCGACATTGCATTTCCTATAGTGGAGGAAGTGCAGCCAACTCACTGTCATCGCACAGCTGACAATAAATTCAAGAGTTGTCAACTGCTGTAGTAAGGTAGTGGACTGTGATAATGTATCGAGGTATCCAATTAAATCATCACAAATTATACACACATGCAATGAACACAGAGTAACTGCTGGTTGAGTGGCTGAGCCACAAGGAAGGGAGTGTCCACTAGGAAGGGAGTGTCCACTCTCACGGGAAATGGGACTTAAAGTATCGTGCCGAGTACTAAAAACGAGCACGGGGTGCAACAAGCCTAAAAACCTGGCCCTCCAGCTGCAATTAGTCTTTACAAGAATCATAATGAAGCACCAAAGGTGGGAACCCTTTGTGCTATTATAAACTAACTATTACAAAATCATTTCTTAGATCAAAAGAATAATACAATTGGTTGTATAATTATTCTGGTAGCAATGTAGTTTGTATAATAATATCGATACTGATATAAATGTTGTCTGTAGTCTTCATAACGCACCCTGGGTAACTAATTCAGCATAAACAACTGTGGGCAGCAAGAAATTATTTGCTCATGTGATGACAGAGTTAACCAACAGAAGCTAGTACCTACGTGGTTCTGACTGATTCATGCTCTCTCAAAAATTGGCCCGAAATAGAAAATAAAATGACTTAAATTGATGCTCTGACTAAGTTCAATTGTCAGTAATCTCCAAAATTAGAGTACGACAGACAGATAGGACGACTGCTATAACCCTCTCACAAATGTGTGCTGAGGGTAAAACAAGTAAAGATTCAGCTATGTCTGCAAGTACCATGGCAATAGCACCTATCTTAGTCTTTCATACTAATTTAAATGCTACTATTATTGACAAAGTAAAACAACTATTCAATATTAGCTTATTTAATAATGTAATATTTTTTGTACCTTCAACACGACTATATTAATTCTTAACCTCTAATTTTTTTTTGTCTTTTATAACACATCATCACCTACCTCTTTTGCAGCCGGTCATATAGAATTGTATTGTCAGTTCTCAATACAAAGATGGCATCAAACCACCTCTTAGGGAAGAAATCACAGCTATGATACTCCAGTATAACCCCTTCTTCTTGTATCATGCCCTCAAGCTCATCAATTATCTGAAACATAAGATAGGTTTCAACAACTGGCAAAGAAAGACAGTAACCATTTGAAGTACAAAATAATGACAACTGAGCTCCACTAATAAACTCTTAATATTTGTTTCATGGCTAATGCACTTGCCACTAGCAGTCTAATCTAGCATCACAGCAGACTTACCATGTCTTCATCAAGTATGTGGCATTTGTACTCTTCATCCCAACCTGACACCAACTCATGGCGCTTGGCAAAAGCTCCAACATCCACGCAAGTCAACCCAGTCTGCGAACTCACTTCTGAGCTGGTCAGAGATTTCCCAGTACCTATTATCAAAAATTCATCCTTCCCGAGTTCCTCCCAACTAAGCTGATGTACCTGTAGTTCCAGTAATTAGAACATTGGGTCTGCTTCTCCTTCTTCTCTCCGACATGGCCACGTGGGTGGAGTTTTGTTTACGTCTGCTTAATTATGCGGAAATGTAGAAGAAATATTGTATCACTGGTACCTTATAGCTTTTTTGGAGCCGGAGGGAAGCGTAGGCTTGGGTTGGGCGGTAATCGCTGGGAATTGAAGGAAGACGGGACATAATTCTACTCTGTAATTCTGTGAACTTAGTGTACCTCAATTCTAAGCAATGGAGAAGCGTTTCTAATTGATGCCCATCAAAGAAATTCGTTGGAGCAAGAAGAAACAGAGATAATAAAAAGCTTAACCATGGAGGGTTGCGAATCAGATGAGTTTGAGTGAGTCATTGAGTTCTCTTAAAAATGTTACAGGGTGTATTTGTCACTCTGAATTAAGATATTTAAAGTTCAGGGTTGTTTTAGGGGTAGAAAGCTTTCTAAACCAAACTGGAACAGGATATTTATTAAGAGGTCCTATATTGATCATAATATTTTGCTCTTATCTTCACCATACTCATTGATTTCTCTAGCTGATTTCTCAAGGTGGAATGAATATCGTAATATTATACTGAAAGAGAGCAACCAAAGGTGGAGAGTGCACACATTTCAAGCTAGTGGTGAGCATGCGCTCACGTATATAGATGTACCGTGTTAAATAGCCAGATGTATTTTAGGGTTGGGACACTTTGCCCTCCCAGAAAGATTTTTTCCCCCTCAAAATTATGATTATCTTAATGGAGATATTTTCCCTTCAATTTTTATAAAAATGATAACCTCCCACTCCCCCCCGACTTTTGAATGTTTCTGTGACAAACCTCTGTGCAGTACAATGTTATAGGTTGGAGGTTGAATGTTACTTTAAATATATAGTAGCAACAGAATAAGTGACGCGCGGTTACTTGGCCAGCTTGGTAGGGTCTGAGAGTAAATGAAAGAAGACTCTTGTGTGCTATGATTTTAATTGTGGTTGGAGGATGTTTACGTGATAAGTATAAGGATGAAGGGATCCAGTATCTCATGTTCTCTTCCTAGTATCTAAGCTCCTATCTATTCCTCCATGTGTTGTGGCTAAACTACACTTTAAAAAAAATTTTTTTTTTTACAAAATAGTAGTTAAATTTGTATTACATGAATTATCTATTTTTTCATTGGTTGAGGCTCGACAGTTAGTCAGTAAAAAAGTGATATAGGTATGGTATGGAATGGAACAAATAGTGGTTTTATCATTAGTTACATAGTTTAAGAATTCACGTTCGTGTTCCCTAATCTGGAAACAGTCTGGTCTTTAGTGTTAGGTAAGGTTACCCCAGCACCTGCATTTTCTTGCATCTTTTCTCACCTCCTAGTTGTTTCTTTCCCCTTTGTATACCATAGCAGGATGGCACTTGTAAAGTACTTTAGCTGAACTTGGTGAGCTAATGCATGTTTGGGTTGTGCTATATCCAAAGAAGTTAGGCGTGGTGAAGGTATTGAAATAATATCTTGATATTTTGAGAAACAAATTGTACTTCAACCTTGCTCGTAAATAGAAGGTCATGACTTTTTTTATTCATCTTATAGTAGCATAATAAATTGTCTCACTATTATATTGATAGAAAATCATATTGAAGTTATAAGAAGTTGTAGTTTTGTGCTAGTCAAAATTTCGTAATTTGCTACTCAAGTAGAATATTTTACCAGTGTTGTGTGAAGGCATTAATACTTTAATATTGCCCACCACCCCTATTATGACTGTAGTACTAGTTCGTGTGGTCAGGCAGAAATAATGCATTACTCTACCCACTGATCAGTCCATTTGATCAATAGCTTTGTCTGCTTTTGATTTCTGGTGTATGTTAAGTTTAAGCTAGCATTTAACTCTACTTCACGATTATTTAGCAGAAAAAAAAAGAAGGAAAAAAAAAAAGAAACTTCAAGTTTCACGTGGAGCATATACACATAGCCAGCATGAAAGATAAATTTTTTATGGTGAGTGCTGAAACTGCTTTTTTTGTTTTGTTGTTAGTTTACATGCAAAGATTCTTTGACAGTGCAGGATCCTTTGCTTTTTGTGATGGCTACTGTATTGTTGGCATAACTACATAGGGAACTTATAATACAAAGTAGTTGGTGGTCCAGATCACCCGCTCCAAGCCTGTACTGGTACTAATCACCTGATAACTGACTGCATTTCAAGGTTGTGCAATCTGCAATTATTATTATTATAAGCAAGAGGACTTTGGCAAGAAGTCGAAACGCCGTGTTAAGTTTTAATTAACATAATATTGGCTGTTAGAGCGAGAAAATTTGCTATTATTATAATTATTTCATCCGAGAATGACTGAATTATTATTATTGCAGAAACATTTTTATTTACTATGTAGGCTGTGTGCACTAAATTCACCAGTACCTTAGCGCGCATGCTCTAACTATTTTAGATCCCAGTTGCCACTAGCAACTTTGTTTATCAGTATTTTCGCAGAAATGGCTAAAGGCAAAAAATAGTGCACACTTACCAAGTTAGTACACCTAGTAACAATATAGCAACGGGATCTAATATTTGTAGGGGTGTTTAATGAATAATAGGGTATTATGTTATATAAAGGTGTTGTGATGGTGCATTACATCCTCTTTACTTAAATGTGTACATTGTACTTTTTTGACACAAATATTTAGGCCTATTTGATCTTTTCTGACTCTGGTACTAAGTATGTCTAATTAGTGCTTGAGTTAAAACTGTTCAATTATTTTCTTGTTAAAATAATAAAAAGTTGCATAGAGAAGTAGCTATGTATTGAAAACCTTTTTCTAGAAAAAAAAAAGGTAAATAAATAAAAAAAGAAACCTGGCTGGTTTTAATGGCTGAGAGCTTACTGTCAAAGCTACCATTACTTTAAGTAATAATTATAATAATAATAATAATAATAATAATAATAGTAATTGTATTACAGTATGGTCATAGAGCAGGAGTTTCTGTTACTTCTGAACTTTTTTTTTTTAATGTTTTTTTGAAAAAGTTTTGGTACAGATATATTTTGCAGTGGTAAAAAGCAATTTTCATGACAGATCAAGTTTTAATTTGAATATATTTCAATATGCAACCTTGTTTTGAATTATGATAGGCTGCCTTCTTGCTATTTGTTTGCAAGCATACCCTATTTTATAATTGTTATTATTGTTATTATTAATAATAATAATATTATTATTCAGTCATTCTTGGCTGAAATAATTATAATAATAAGACATTTTTATCTTTTTAACAGCCAATATTTTTAATTATAACTTAACCCGACGTTTCGACTTCTTGCCCTAAAGAGGACTTCGGCAAGAAGTCGAAACGTCGGGTTAAGTTATAATTAAAAATATTGGCTGTTAAAAAGAGAAAAATTTCCTATTAATATTAATTATTATTACTATTATTATTATTATTATTATTTTAATTTTTTTAGTCCGACTACATCAAGTTTATTGGCTATGGCGGAGGCATTTATGGGTCAAAGTCCACCCAGGATAGCAGATGCTGTGAGGTGCCTTTTAGCTTTGCTGACTCAGCATCCTCCTCCACGCATTGAAGCTCATGCCAGGCTGGAGCTTGGACTCACTCTGTTCCACCACACCAATAACTTACTGGAGGCCAGGGAACACCTGGATAAGGCCGTGAGTGGTTAGGGGTGTGGGCTGGTAGGAGTGGTTAGGGGTGGGGGTGGGACGGTGTTGATATGGAAGTGTGTTAAGTTGGTGGGATGGGTGAAGTTGTGATGAATTAGGTAGGGTTGTGGGATCATGATGGGTAGGGCTATGGTGGGTGGGGCTGTGTTAGATGGGATTGAAATGGGTGGGGCTGGCCTTCACCGGGCAATTCTCATTAGTTGTGCCTGCCAAGTTCTGCTCAGTCTTTCGTTTCGTAATCTAGTTTTATGTGTTTCATGTCACTATTGCCGCACCCGTACCGATGACAATAGAAAACATAACAAATTTAAATGTCTGAAAAAATTCCACTGAGTGCAGCTGAACTTTTTAAATTCTTCTAAAACCTCTTGAAGTTATCTCCAGTGACCTTGAGTTTACATTTTTGTCATTTTCTTGAAGAAAAGCTCTTTTAAATATCGCCTGCTCCAATAATACTAGCAGTGCTGGTGAGAAACATGTCACTCCATCAAACTCAACCTTGGCTGACTCACAATCCAAACAAGGTATCTCTTCAATTCTGTAGGCACTTAAATTGTCTTTTGTGGGAAGCAGAGAAGAGTTGAATACAGACATTGCTGTCAAGATCTTTACCACCTTCCAGTTAAACCTTCTGTCGATGTTCTCCAGTAGCGCATCGATAAAAGGAACGACGGATATACGAAGATGTCTGACAACTTTATGACTTCTAGATTGGCTTCTATATGGACCATAACCATTGATACGCTGAAGTCATTTTCCAGGAATGTTAGAGTGGATTTCACCTCCGACAACCTATTACTGGTTTCTTCCTTCAAGCTTTTCAAAGAACTTACTGTTGCTTCCACAAGATGACATTTTGCTAAGATCTTCCACTATCTTTTGCACTGAGGTGCTTATCTTAGCTAGGATGTTGAGAGCATGAGAAAGGGACACGACTAGTTATTCCTGTTTGTCTGGCTAAGAGTAAGCCGACCGTACGCTTCTGCATCTCCAGACTCTTCATGAAGGTGCTGTAATGTAGTGGCAAGAACAGGAAGTTCTTTTTGTAGCTCTCACTCGCACACCTTTCATGGTAAAAGCCACGTAGTGTCGCTTGCTTTAGCGATCTTCAATTTCAGGTAAGTTTATAAGAGATTCGGCCTTTTTAGGTCTATAATGAAATAATTTCCATTGGTTTTTCCCGTGGTCACAAAAACTTTATTTCAGGAATGCTGTCTGCAGCCAACTTGCAAGCTGGAGGAGACAATGACAAGAACAATGAATGTGAGAGGAGCATACCTGCAGTCCCTTTAGAACTCCAGTTATTTACCAGATCTAGCTATTGTGCTCTATTCTGACATCTTAAGCAGAGCCACTTTCAGCATTACTCACAGCAAAGGAACTTTCAGCAACAACAGCAGCACATCAGCTGTACGAAATGAACTTTCAATGGCAGAGGTAGGAGATTTCTCAATGGCAGAACTAGAACAACACTCAATGGCAGAGCTGAAAGAATTCTTAGCAGCAGAACCTGAAATATTCACAACTGGAATGACTACATACAGCAGAACTTGAAGTACTTTTAACAATAGTAAAACTTGAGTTGTCATCCTCATCTAACGGTCTCTTTCTGCTAAAATACTTTCTCCAATCCATTTGTTTCCCAGTGGAAGGCAACTGGCTTACAATGCAGCTGGTGAAGCTATAAGTTCTGTATAAAGGTGCTTCACCTAAATGGTCAATTAACTAAACCTGTATACCCCTGGTATCTTTGTTAAAAAATAAACTATTCAGTACCTTATTAGTATTTGTTGGGAGATTAATAAATCTGCTCTCATTAAATTCTTATATTTGATTAAAATCAACAACGACTCATAAAAATTGGTTCGTGATTTTGTTCCCCCTCCTCACCCTCCTAATAATAATTTCTGTATAAAACCAAGTTTGTTGTTATTTCTTGGATTTACTTTATTTTGTTGTGAATATTTATGATTAGGTGCTTGTGGCACAGTCTGTGTCCAACTTGGAGGAAGTGTGCTACCAGGCTAGCTCAGTATCCGCTCACATCCTGGTGGAGCAGCAAAATGTACATCAGGCCAAAAGCCTCCTTCGCACTCGCATTGATGCCAGCACACGCCTACCCTATTGGCACCTGAGACTCCTCCTCCAGCTGGCCGATATTAGTATGACGGAGAGGGACGAGGAAGGTGTGGTGAGCACGCTCAATCGATGTGTTGAGTATGCCAGGCAGATCGATGCACCCTTTACCAGGTAATGTTCTGCAGTAGGTAGTTGTCAGTGAAGAGGTGAGCCTCAATTTGAATTGATTTAGGAAAAAAAACCTTAATAACTAGTCACCCCAAGATATCTCTTTTGCCATCTCATCCAAATCCAATCGGCAGTATGCATTTCTGACCTTGAGGGTGTCTTTGTCAGTGTGTTAGTCAATCAATCTGCTGTTAACAGCTGATCTGGTCAATTCTTCTCAACATACTTTAGTTTGATGGAGATTTCTGATATGGTGTGTGTAGTGAATTGTATTGGCATACACACAATACAATTACAATTACAACTGATAAACAATAGCTGCAAGAATAGGTACAATTGAGTTTTTACAAAATAAAAAATAAAAACCTTTTTACCAGTAAAGTTTGAGTTGCTCATAGTTTTGGTTTACAAGCTTCTCCTATTGGTAAATTTCATACAAAATCCCCCCCTTCCCGGATTTGTTTTAATTGGCAGTATATCCTTGAGGCTGTTGTATGTGAGCATACTCACATATGTGTGTGTTCACGCACACGCATACACATGCATGCACTTCTACTTCACAGTTGATAGTGAGCGAGCTCTTTCATCATTGAAACAATGTGTCAGACGGTGTGGCACGCATGTCACTATGTGGTGAGGTTGTTATGTCATCTTCAAGCTATTTCTCACCTCCTACTGATCACATTTCCCCCTGTACCCTGGAGGAAGGTTTACACTTTCAATTCCAGAAAGGAAATTGTTTTTCTCATAAGTTGGCAAAGGAGGCCCCCCCCCCCCCCCCCCCCCCCCCCCCCCCCCTTCCTGTTTTTTTTACCGTGGGATTAGGGGAGAAGGAGGGGGGGGGGGGGGGAGGGAGGAGAGAAAGGTAAGAAACCTA
>WLWI01002624.1_pt1 | contig 15525 bp, 11 predicted proteins | sample 6701501 | NCBI WGS metagenome assembly WLWI01 (sample SAMN12718690, study PRJNA515312) | sponge metagenome | isolation source: marine sponge | host: Mycale hentscheli | place: New Zealand: South Island, Marlborough, Capsize Point | collected 2014-11-01
AATAACCCAACGTAATAACTATGAACACAGGTGATATGGAAAAATATTGCCCTAAGCCACATCCTGTTTAGTTTAATGCATTTTCTATGTGGCAACAGTTATCAGGCTCTGTTCAGTACCTAATAAGTAACCTTAACATACAAGCAACAGTAGTTTCAATGGGAAACTCCAAGCACTCCGGTAAACCTCTGAGAATAATGTAATGCAAAACTACTGCGGGTAGCAAAGAAATTATTTGCTCATGTGAGTATGGCTATAGGGGGTGTTACCAACAATCACTTACGATCGTACGGCCTAAAAATAACTAGCTTTTTTCTGAAGAAAAAAGTCAAAATGAAAATGTTTGGCACAGTAAATAAAAAATCGCTAGATTTAGTCACACACAGTATAATGTTAAAATCTTACCATACAAGTTGATCATTGTAGAATAGCACAGTTCTTTGAATGTTCCTAAAATAAATGAATAAATATACGACCAAACTCTTGCAGAATTGTCATGTATAGATGAAACTTATTATTAATAGGCACTGGCTACAGCATAATGACCACACCGTACCTAAACGTAGTTTCCACCTGGTTGATGAAGCAGTGGATTTTGAGATAGATGTATTTGTCCAAAGGCAAAAACTGAATGCCTTGGAACAAGTTGAACAAGTCCAGTTTACTCACATCGAGATGTTGCACATACTAGAAGACAGAAAAACAAACAAACAAACAAAAACGTTAGGTTAGCATCTTGCTGAGCCTGCCTGACTATACCCATTACTACTTACAAGTTATAACTTCATTTCTTTTCATTTCACTACTTACTCGAATAAAGAACTTTTCCATTCTTGAGCGTAGGCCATCAACTCCATGAGTGCGCCTAATGCTGCCACATGTTCCATTAAACAGCTACACACACATTACAACATGGCCATCAGGATGAAACAGTTTACACCAGAAGTACATAGCAGGGCTACATCTATCACTATACACCATTTCAGTGGAATGCTAGATAGTGCAGTGATAGTCTAGGCCAACGAGTCCCACTATACCTTAAAAGTGTAGTATGCCTTCGATAGAGCTGCTTGCAATACACTATCCTAGAGCACAAAACACACGCACATATATATAAATATGTATAATACCTTAGTCATCTACCAACTATTTATATTTTATATTCATATGTAGCTACTGATACTGAAGCATACTGATTAAAAATAAGCCAAATCCACATATAGTTTGGACAGTCATTAAAGCTTGGCATAATGGTTCTATTCCACTTTGAAACTTGCCAGTGTGACTATTAAATCTGGCATTACTCCAAGAGGAATGAATTAAATTCCTCATTATTTTGGCACTGTGCATAATGTAAACATGTAGTCAAATAGACCAAAGTGGAAAATTCCACAAGAATTTAAAAGAACAATAAATTCAGGATAAGGTATTCATAATTAGTTCATTCCCTCCCAGATAGAAAGTTTTAGGAGAATAAGAAAAAAAAAGTACCAGAATTACATTTAGTAGCATAAAAATGTCATGTTTTGCTAACATTATTTCAAAGTCCGGAGGATGGACGTACAGTACATATGTAAGCCACGACTTATTCACCACACCTCACTGGACACAAGGATTCACCACTTTATAATCCTAACTTCACCACTTTATAATCCTAACTTTACCACATCATAATCCAAACTTCACATCATAATCCTAACTTTACCACATCATAATCCTAATTCCACCACATCATAATCTTAACTTCACCACTTTATAAATCCAAACTTTACCACATCATAATCCTAACTTAATCATATTATAATCCTAACTTCACCACATTATAATCCTAACTTCACCACATCATAATCCTAACTTCACCACTTCATAATCCTAACTTCACCACATCATAATCCTAACTTCACCACTTCATAATCCTAACTTCACCACTTTATAATCCTAACTTCCATCACATCATAATCCTAACTTCACTTTATAATCCTAACTTCCACCACTTCATAATCCTAACTTCACCACATCATAATCCTAACTTCACATCATAATCCTAACTGAACCATACCATAATCCTAACTTTACCACATCATAATCCTAATTCCACCACATCATAATCTTAACTTTACCACATCATAATCCTAACTTAATCATATTATAATCCTAACTTCACCACATTATAATCCTAACTTCACCACTTTATAATCCTAACTTCCACCACATCATAATCCTAACTTCACTTTATAATCCTAACTTCCACCACTTCATAATCCTAACTTCACCACATCATAATCCTAACTTCACCATAATCATGGCTAGTATAAGGGGACATCTCACTTACCTGTACTTGGGAGTCGTAATACTCCACTTTCTTTTCTCCATTATTGACAACACTGGCCCATGGAATGCTGACGGTCTAAATAGATAGAATAGGGAAATCAGGGGAGGAGAGAAAAAGAAGTGATGATGTGAGAAAAGAGTGTGTGTGTGCATGTTTGTGTGTGTGCATGTGTGTATTAGTCCCCAGTTCCTTTTGCATTGCCAGAGTCCCCCCATGTCGTGTTTTCATCCAGGTGGATGGAAATCTTTTCCTACTTTTCTCCATTAACTACATTTAACTAACTTACGCAACAAGATAGTAAAAAGCAGCAATTTTTTTAATACAAAAAATTTGAGTAACGAAATCCTGAAATTGGTAGAACAGCAATAAAAAAGAAATCTTGCTTGATCGCCTGGTAAAGGGGTTCTATGACATAGCATAAAAAATAGGTTGTTGTGCTTAGTAAAAATAAGTTAAGAGTCCTACACTTAAAGCAGGTTCTTAAACATAACACTAACAGTATCACACTTCGCCAATAGTACATATACGTACATTATTGTATATAATTGGGCAAGCGAAGTGAAACCTTCACAAACGAGTCTCAATTGAGATTTGGTATATTATAGATACACATTATGGCAAAGTTCGAAAGAGGTCAATGATTGTATACTCCCGGAGGCTACATTAACGTTAACATTAGTGCAGGCTCAATAAGCTTAGGAGAAAAGACTTCGAAATAATGCCAGGAAAAAGCAACAACAACAAAAAAACAACAAATGGCAAACAGCTACAGAGACAGAAGAGGAGAGACGTTCGCAGATAGGTCTTACAAACTTAGCAGAGTTCATTCTCTATTCTATTAGTAGCGGTGGTAAGTTGTCTTGGTTAATGCACTGCTTGTCATAGCTATATGCCTTACGTAACAAAATTGTTCTTACTTGAAAATCCATTGTCCAATAGCCAAGTCACTAAGAGAATACTGTATAATGTTTTGTCACCGAACTCTGGTACAATAGAACATTTTCAATGGAGCGTACTTTAAAAAGGAAGTTACTAACCCTCAGCGCGCATGTGTGAGAGGGTTACAGTACTCAGTTTGTCTGTCAGTCAGTCAGTCATTCATGTCACATGGATCTCGAAGATGGCAGCTCCCCTAAAATTGAAACATGCATCAAAATGTTGCACCAGACATTTTAAGTCCCTTTAATGTGCAGGAATTTTCATTTCGACTTACTTTTTCAGAAAAAGTTTGTTATTTTAGGCTGTATGATCGTAAGCGATTGTTAGTAAAGCCCCCTATAATCACACCATACTCACGTGAGCAAATGATTTCTTTGCTGCCTGCAGCAGTTTTGCATTACATTATTCTCAGTCAAAAAGACAATACAATGCAAGTCTTGTGCTGGTATTTCCAGTGCACAAGTGTGTATGTGTGTGTAATAGTGTTGTTTATTGTAGCACAAATAAACAAAAAAAAATTTGAACTAACAAAATGAATATTATTAGCAATTAGCATTCAAATTTAAATTTCAGAGGATCAGTTAGCTTGCCATTTGTGCTGAAGCACATCACTTATCACCGAGACTGCTTTCATTGGGTTCTCCACTTACTATTCTGATAGTAACATGCCATCACCTCACCCCACATAAGGAACTCCATAAAATATCACACTGGCCACCTTCTGGTCACTCCTTACAGTAGACTACTTACCATGACCATCCATATGTTCGGTTCAGGCTCCAGGAAGACCTGCCTCAGCCTCTGTGTATGCACAGCCTCACATAACTTGCTAGGGTTGAACGTCTTGGTAAAATTCACCAGTGCTTCACATAGTCCAATATTGCGAACCTTACGGTTTAAGGACTCCTCTTCAGGATAGTAGAAAAGAATCTTTAAGTGCTCCTGAGGGAGAGGTGATAGAAAGAGTGCAAATATTAATAAATAGGATCACTTTTCTTGACCTCTCAGTTCTAGTATGGAGATTGGGCTCCTCAAAAAAAAAAGCCTAAAGACTTTCATATACAGCATGCATTAGCCAAAATCTATGACTATGTTGAAATACATAAAGCGAATTGTCATTTGGTTGCCACCATTTTTCGAACGCCTTCACCTTTTAACTCCATCTAGCTCAGACTAAGAGGTACTTAGTAATAGCCATAAAATCCAGTGCAGTGAATCTTTTATACCTAAGCATATTTTCTTATATCTGCGATGAAGCAATGGCTAATAACTAGCTAGCTAACTTACTGTTCCTTCTTTAGTAGAAAGAGTGGGGTTGTAAGCGAATAGGCTGACCAGCCGAGACTCCGATACTGACATGCTCGCCTTTTTAGCTTACCAGCTATTTTTCTTCTAAAATTACTTTTACGGATAATTTGTACGTAGACATGGAATCGCACAATATTTTTTACTCGGAAATATAAATTGGAAGGGGGGGGGGAAGAGAGAAAATAAATGAGAAGCGCTCGCATTTGTGTCCTTTTATTGCTGAAGAAGAAATGATTCGTTTTGCCTTTCTTTTTATCTCAATAATTTTTATTAGCACAGTCAAATGCAAAGAAGAAGAGCATGAAATTTCTTTAGGACTGGCCCCCAAGATGCCCAGACCTCCTCCTCCAGATCCACCTAGGCCACCACCAATGTCTCATTCAACTACTACTTCTTTACCTTGGACAACGTATTCTACTTTGAGAAATGATGTTACAAATATTGTGACAGCGAATAAAAGTTCTAGGTGTAATTTTGGAATTGATTCAACCACTAATTTTAGCACTTCAGAGACTGAACCAGGAAGATTGTACATAGACACTTTCAGTTATGCTCAATGTGCTGGATTTATAAATTGGTGGAGTGTATGCTTGTGGAGCAAGTCAGATGTTGGTATTGGCTCAGTAACCCTTTTGATAATAGAAGATAACAATAATGAAATATATAACATTACTGGAGTGAATACATATGATGTAGAAATTGGTAAGCATAGCTACAATAGCCCAATTTGTGTGCAGTTTAAGAGTGAACAGGAGATTATAGCTAAGGAAGGCAGCCATTTAGGGTTTTTGCTGAATGGATCGATTTACATGGCATTGGCTATGCTGATGCCAAGCCAAGCTAATGATTTTAATACTGCACTGAGAGTTAGTCGATCTCAAATTCAGCCATCAACTATAGCGAATGGGAGTGGGCCCACTGCTTTTCGTATCAGAAATACTACCCTGGATAATGTTGGATCTAATAATTTATTTCCTTTATTGAAAGCAATTTTAGGTAATATTGTATGAGCATCATTTGCCTATATATTCATTATTGGTTTGTTATTTAGGTAACAAATCATTACAGCAATCAACAAATTTATTTGAACATGTTTCTGAAACCAACATACTGCTATCTGCTGAATTTCTCTCCTTGTTGGGATCAGCATCAGCCATAATAGCTGTTCTGTCTATTATACTACTTGCCATGTCCTGCTGCCTATGGAGGCTTAATTGTTGCTTTGAGATGTGTCCATGTTGCTTTCAAAAGAGGAGACAAGGTATGGTAAAAAGAAAGAGGAGTCAGATGAGTGCACCTCTTGTATAGTACAGAAAGAACAGGTGTGCAAAGAATGCTTATTATTTGTCATGTGCTCCCACAGTGACTCATGTAGTGCAAGTGGAGCCAGCTTTTGAGCAGAGTATGCTATACAATGAGATGTATGCTACAAGCAATCCTGTTCAAAGTGAGCTAGCTATTTAATCAGTTTGTATTTAAAATGAAAATATTTAACTAATTTCACTTTTGAGACTAAACTTTTTCCAACACATATCAATTTGAATAGTCATATATAAATATGCCAATTTGATTTTTAATAATAACTTTTTTTTTACTTGAAGTAATAATTGTTAAAATGTAACTATTCACTACCAATATTCAGTCAGACTGCTTATTATATCTTACACTGTTGTTGTGGTAACAACCATGGATTAAAAATATTATCTCCTGGTAAGATTCCCAATGGTGTTATATATTTCGCCCTGCTGCACAGCAATTTGATGTATCACATAGTATTTAATCTTGTGATGTCATATTAAAGGTTAATTAGTTAGCTACTTCATAGAGCTAGCTACATTTGCTTTTTGTTCCCATGTTAAAGTGAACAAAACAGATGAAAATATATAATTGCTTAAATACATGCATAAGAACATTAGCTAAATAAATAGTATTCAGTGTTCTCATGGAAAAAAATACAAAGACATCAAATTCTCACTGCATATTATCGCGCTCTACCAACACTGTTCTTGTTTGAAGGCTGAGGAAACGGAACGAAAGTGTGTACACTTCTTGTTGTTGGTATTATGGAGTCTCCCTGCAATAACTGCTTTGTGAAAATGTTACTAGTCATTGCCAATTTTCAGCCGAATTTCATATTATACTTTAACATAATGCTTGAAGTAGTTCACTTATGATGACTTTTATAATCATTATGGTGCATTGAATAGTAGGTTTGATTACTTCATTGTCAACTTAGCTGTCATAAATTGAGTTTTTTTTCATGCTTGAAAAATTCAACAGGTAGCTATGTATTAAATGCAAGTAAAATACTATAGTATAGATTCTAAAATAATAGCAAAAAAATTGACCTTCTGGAGCTTGCAATTCCAATGTGTTTTGTGATTACATAAAATGTAACATTTTGACCCAAATTATTTTTTCGCCTCATTATAATATACAATTTATGTGTGATGTTTTAACTGCTATAGAGCACCCATTATCAGGGTAAATAAGATAAAAGGGGTGGAATAACTGAATGAATACCATAAATTTTTTAATTATAGCAGAGTACAAAATGAGTGAGTATAGTTTACTCATGTTTTCTGTGAGATTTTGGGTGTTCAAATCAGGTAGCGTTAAAAAACACCCTGATTTTTTGCTTTTTAAAATTATTGTGTATTCCATTTAAACAAGTTCTTTTGCTTATTATATCCTTATAGGAAGGTCTGGTCAAGTAATGCCAAACCCGGCCTACAACTTAGACCAATCTAGACCACTGAGGATAGGAGTACGAGATGATCTCAGCTCCTCAGACAATACCCTAGAGATGACTAATCTCCCTTGCGACCATGACTATAAGGACCAACTGCAGGAAGCAGCAGCATCTTATGATCATCCAACAAGTAGACTGTTCAAGAAAGACACTGAAATCAGTGATCTTGAGCATACGTATGAAACAGTCAATATTAGGTAGGGAATATCACTGTAGTTTTTTTTTGTAACACTTGTTATATCACATCACTCAATTTTTGCTTAAAAGTGCACTACTGTTATACTTTTATAGTAGTCTAAATATGTACACTAAAACCATGCCGTAACCACAGTATAGCATCATCAATGGCAAAGCATACCCTTATCAAGGTCATAAGTTTGCCCTCTCTTACTATTACTTCACTAATATTTCATCTTTCCAGCACAATTTTGTTAATGCACATAAAAATTCCTATAAAAACATTACTGTGAAAAAAAAATTGGTGAAAGCAAGTTTGAATTGTGGTCAAGTAAAGATAATTTCTGAGACTAAACAGCTTTGTAGGTCTTCTAAGATTTTCAGAACTTTGTCTGTCAAGGTTAAAGAGATCATTGAAAGGCATGCTGCCACACATTTCAGTCTGGGATGCTCTCCTCCTTCAGTTTGATGACTTGCAGTCACTAGGGGACAGAAACTCTAAAGTTAGCGTACAGGTTGCTGGAGGCATACAGCAGTCCCATAAGCTTTTGCGATATGTTGGAGAAATTGTGTAGCAATCTTTTAATTGCCACCCATTTGGTTGATCAGCTTCTGACCCAAATCTCAATAAATTTTGACTCCATGTCTTCCACTTGTAGATAAGGTTTTCAGGGATGACCCCATCAGAGCCTGTGTGTGTGTGTGTGTGTGTGTGTGTGTGTGTGTGTGTGTGTGTGTGTGTGTGTGTGTATGTATGTATGTGTACTTTCCTTAGCAACATTATTATTCTGATACAAAAAATAAATGGAGAGTATAGAGTTCCAGCACATCATTTAACTGATTCTTTTCATAATATCACATTACCAGGGTGCTTTTTCTTAATACTCACTGTCAAATAAAGTTATTGCACTCACAATATATATATATATAATTATATATATATACACACATATATATATGTATGTAAATATGCACACACATACATATAGTACTAATTACATGAGTCAGAGTGTGATGTGGAGAAATATTTCACAAGCAGGCTAATTTATTTTCACAGCCAGGGGAAATGAGCTTGTGCAGGGTTGTTGGCGTAGGAAGGGGGGCTGAAGCTCCCCCCCCCCCCATACCAAACATCTTCCTCCACCTTATATAGTTATATAATTATTCCACATTATCAGTACCAGTCAATGTTCAATAACTAAAGAACCATGCGCACGTGGAGAGACGAGAAATTTTCCCCGCCCACAACGTCAAACTCCGCCCAACTGCTGTTCTTGAGCGAGAAGAGATGGAAGACGAAGTCCCTTTCCCTGGGGATAATAAAAGAAAAGTATGGTTAGAGAAGTGGGAGCAAGGGGCTACAGGATTTCACAGGGAGAAAGTAGATGCAAGGCTGAAAAAACACATTCATAAACTTACTGGAAGTAACAGTGACGCTTCAGTACTGGTTACATGGTGCGGAAAGAGTTTAGACTTACCTTGGTTGTGTGCACAAGGGTATAACAGTGTGGGCGTAGAACTGTCCGAAATTGCAGTGAAACAACTGTTTGAAAATGATTCCATTCCTTATGTAACCTCGGAAGAGCAGAAGTTTATAACATACACAGCAACAGATAGAAAATTAAAAGTTTTTGTTGGAAATTTTTATTGCCTAACTCCAGAAATAGCAGGAAAGTTTGACAGTGTCTGGGATATCAATGCATTAGGAGCTGCAGAACCAAAGGATAGAGAGGCTTATCGCTCAGTACTTATTTCACTTCTAAAACCAGGTGGTCGTATTCTCTTGTCTAACTATGAGTACAATGATGAAGGAAGAAATAAGGCACCGTATTCTTTGTCAATTAAACAAATCAAATACTTGTTTGGTGATTTTTTTGATGTCCAGTTTCTAGAAAATCCAGAAGAATTTGTGGATTATTTTAAATCGAAGTTTAAAGTGGACTGGGTCAAACACAATGTTCATTTTCTTACTCTGAAATAAGTTTTTCATTTAGCTCTTTACATTTATTTAATAACATTTTGGAGTATGCAGCACTCATCATATGTTTATATATTATGTGTGTGTATGTATATTAATATATAATACTTATTAGCTTGTACAAGTGTCAGATTTAGTCTCGCTTGCCAGACCCTTTACCATACCGCTTCGCTGAGAAATACCATATCTCTTTTTTCCCGATACGAGGGGAGGGAGGGGCATGAAGGTCTGGGGCCCGCGAGACTAAGTCAGATTGTGATACGGTGAAATATTTCATGAGCAGGCTAATTATTTTCAGAGGTAGTGAAAATAAAGCCTGAGAGTGAAATGTCTTGTCATCAAATTTTTCGCAGAGACAGAATAAATGGTATTGGAGGTGGTATTCTTTTAGCCATCTCTAACTCCTTGCCTAGTCACTCCTATATCTGTAGTCAAAGATCAGAATTTCTACTAGTCCAATAGAAAGAAACCCCCCTCCCCCTTCTTTGTGGTTGTGCTTATACTCCCCCTCAAAGCCCTCCTTCTTTGTACCATGATATTTTTACATCCCTGTCACCTCTCTGCAATGAAAATTCAATACTTCTACTTGGTGACTTTAACCAACCTGATATATCGTGGAACACTCTGTCCTCGTCATCTCGTGGTATTACTCTCTGCAACCAATTATTCGATTTAAATCATCTCAGAATCTACTTGTATACATGGTAGTCTTCTAGATTTAGTTATTACAAATATACCTGATGTCATACAAAACATTCCAATAGACAAGTTGACTTCCCCTTCCGATCATTACATCATCTACTTTGACATAAACTTCACACACAGTTCTTCTAACGTTTTCCAATCAATAACAAAATTAAAAATTTTAAGTGCCGATTATCAGGGTATGTCAGACTTTTTCTTTACTAACTTACACTCTCTCTCTGTTTTTGACTCCAATTCATTATGGACTCTTACTAAAAATATTATTTATACAGCATGTGATATTTATGTTCCAAAATTTAAGATTCCCTCCCACTTTTCTCCAAAGTATTTCACTTCTGAAATTAGGCACAACATCAAATGTATTCATTCCAAGAAACGTTTACTGAAAAGACATTATTCATCCTCTCTTGCTCACAAAGTACAGATTATGGAATCAGAATTACAACAAAGAATTAAAAATGCTCAAATTAACTCTCTAATTTTTCCTCCTAACCTCGCGCTCTTTATTCTCACCTCGCGCTCTTTATTCTCACCTCTCACATCTCAAACATTCATCTTCACTTCCCTGCATACTCAAGCATGAAGACAAAACTACTAGTGACCCACTTGGCAAAGCAATTCTTTTTAACAACTATTTTAATTCAGTCTTTACTCGCAGTGATTTTATTCTTCCACCTATGCATTGTCTTCCAACACCTTCATCACAACTTAGCACCACTGGAAGGTACACAAATTATTTCCTCTCCACAAGAAAGGAAGTTTATCCGAAGTTAGCAACTACAGGCATATTTCTCCTAAGTATTCTTCATAAAGTACTTGAATTAATAGTCTACTCTAAGACTGGCATTACTGGTCCTCTTTGGTTGTTTTTCAAAGATTACTTACAAAATAGAAAGCATTTTGTTGAGGTTGAAGGGTGTAAATCTGACTTACTTCCTGTCCAATCAGGTGTACCTCAAGGTAGTGTATTTGGACCTCTGCTTTTTCTTATTTATGTTAACGACATACCGTCTCTCTGCTCTTTTTCGTCTGTGTTTTTATTTGCTGATTTAGCCAAAATTTATACAGAAGTTCGTTGTGGGGGACTGAATCAAAGGCTTTGGAAAAATCAAGAAACACAATTTCTGTGTGTCGCTTTGACTCCACAGAATTGAAAACTGAAGTATATGATAGAAGAAGTTGTTGAAGAGTGGATCTATTTCTGATAAAACCAAATTGTGTCTTTGAAAATTTTGGATATATAAAATCTATTGATGCCAAACTTATTGCCTCTCTAAACTCTGCAAGTGAGAATTTAGCTCTTCAAAAGGATCTTGACAATTTATTGTCATGGTGTCAATCTTGGAAACTTTCTTTAAATACTTCTAAATGCGCATACATGAACGTCTCCCTATCATAATCTACTAACATCAATTACACCATCGGTAATGATACAATTAAAACAGTAACTCAACAGAAAGATTTAGGTATTTTATCTCTGATAGTTTATCTTGATCTGTCCACATCAAAGAAATATGCAGCAAAGCTTTATCGGTCTCTGTATTTAATTAGGCGAACAATTCCTTGCACATCACCCATTAACATATCTATCACTTGTAAGATCTCTGCTGACCTACTGTTCCCAGCTATGGTTTCCCAACAAAATACAATACATTATCTTATTGGAAAGAGTTCAACGGCGTGCAACTAAAGATCTTCATCTAATCGTAAATTAGAAATTAAGTTCCAACGCACCTCCACTACACAACATCAATATTTTAATTGCATATCTCTACTATGGAATACATTCTCACCTATTGATCTTTCATTGTCCTTCACTTCTATTAATATTCTCTCAAGCAAAAATTTTGGAATGTGCATTCCTCTTTTGCCACATTTATGGTCGCGCCAACTCAACGTGGACATACTTATAGGCTAATCAGCTTGCCCAATACAGTGTGAAATAGCACCAAAACGTACCTAAAAATAACATTGTGAAGGTATCTAAGGTGGAATAAATACATATATAGCTATGTGTATATAATCGCAATTTCCTGGAAGGAAACACTCATTATCTGTAGAGATCATTGGAATTGCATTTGCAGCAGTACCAAAGGCTCTCGGGTGCTGAACGTAGTCCTGTCAGCACGTTTATTGCGTACGACTTGGCTTCGGATGTGAGCACAGCGGTTTGTGGGTACGGGATTTCCGTACGGGTTGTCTATATAAATGCTGCCCAAAATGAGAAACCAATTTGCTTGGCGAAGTCTTCTAAAAAAAATGGAAGCACTTACGGTAGGGTTAGGTCCGGACCAATGGCTGCAAATGTGGGATAGCGGTTTCACTCACGACCATTCTCAACAAGCTGACTCGTCGTCTGGGGAACATCGTCACCACGGTCAAGAAGAGGATCAGGAGCACGGCACTGTAAATGATGTAAATAAATCTGGCAAAGTTCTAAAAGTCGACCGTTATCTCTTTAGACACATCTCTACTCTGACTGGAGGAAATAGCAATGAAGCTATTCTGGTCTCGCTATGTGGAGACACCAAAGATTTAGAGTGGCTCTCCAGCAAAGGGTACTCAGTAGTTGGAGTGGAGCTGTCTGAAACTGCTGTTAAGAAAGCCTTTGAGAATGCTTGCGCTGGTCCTATACCTTACCGTGTGACCACTCATGGAGACATCAAAGAGTATTCAGCAACTGATGGGAAGAAGTTGCGAGTGTTTGTTGGTGACTTTTTTGGAGATGGAATTAGTGTGCGATTAATAGGGCAATTCAACTGTGTTTGGGATAGCCATGGCATTGTTGCCTTGCCAGTTTCAATGCAAAAACCTTACGCAGAAAAACTGCTGACATTTGTGAAGCCTGGAGGGAAGATTTTGTTTTCAAGTTTAGATTATGACATTACTACATTAAAAAGTAGCCCAGCACCAGCTCCAGTTTCAAGTTCTTTGCTGTCCAAGTATTATCCTGGCTGCAATGTTAGTCTATTGGAAGATTCGGTTTTCAACCACAACCATTTAGAAGGTATTGATCACATTACAAATCCTGTCATTCTCGTTGAAGTACCCAAGTAACAAATAATTCATGCAATTATTTTCTTTGTATCATCTAATTTGTATGTAGAATATTACTCATTACAAAGTAGGCCATTGGGTTAAGTGTTCTTTTGAAAAAACAACAACAAAAAAACAAACAAACAACTGAATTAGATGTTAAACTTTACCAGCTCTGGCAAATCTTTGCGCGATTATTATTTTTTACATAATTCGTAAAAAGGTAAAGGTCGCCAAAGGTTAAAGTTCTCTTTCGTTGGTATAAAAAGTTGAACTGAAAGAAAGATAATGGATAAGCATAGTGATCCTCATTCTAGCTACAGGAGTCCTCTGACTAGTCGGTATGCAAGTTCTGATATGAAGTATAATTTCTCAGATAACAAGAAGTTTAGTACTTGGAGAACTCTTTGGTATTACCTCGCAAAGTCTGAGAAGGTGATGTCAACATAATACCCGTGGTACTGGTGAATTACAAAAGCTGAATACATTCCCCCCCTCAGGAGCTTGGTCTTAACATCACTGATGCTCAGCTGGAGGAGATGGAACAGAATTTGAGCAATATTGATTTTGAGCTGGCTGCCCAGGAAGAGAAGAAGCGCCGGCATGATGTCATGGCTCATGTGCATACATTTGGTGTGTGTTGTCCACTGGCTGCGCCCATTATTCACCTTGGAGCCACTTCTTGCTTTGTGGGAGACAATACAGTAATGTTTATACACTCAGCACTAAGCTTGCACCAGTCTGCTGTCTGAATTAATTGCAGTTTTGGCTAATTTGACTTTTTGGTTGTTGATGTGCTACAAATATGGGTGATGAGTATAGTATACAACTAATGTAGACACTACATCTATAGAAATAGCCCAGGTATTGGGTCAAAATATTCAAAATGACTTTCCAATATTAGTCGGGGTATTTTTAAAACCGAAGTTGAGAAGAGTCAAATCAGCATTTTTAGAATTTCTGGAGGTTTCTCATTTCCATGAAATAGATTGAAAATTTTGTGGCAAATTTCATTATGACTCATAATAGTTGTCAGGGGGTGGGGGCAAAATCATTTTTGGAGGGATTATAAAGGCCTAAAAAAATTCCCTGTTAGTGCTTCTTGTTCTTATGTGTTTGTAGGATTTGATAGTAATAAGGGATGGCCTGGATGTTCTAATACCAATGGTAGGTAAGGCGTGGGCTGAACGCTGATTGTAGTGTGATCTTGTGCTTGTGTGGGTGTGGCAGGTAGCGCGGTGTTTGGAGAGGCTGATGCACTTCTCAGAGGAGTACAAGGACCTGGCTACATTAGGGTACACTCATTTTCAGTGAGTCACTGTTACATATACTCCACAAGTTTTACATACACTGTCCCCTTACCATTACCTGATGACACATCCCTAAACCACTGCTTCAATTTGAATACTAAAAGGATTATTGTGCTCCAAGTAAGTATTCTTGCAGATATTTAGGAATGCTATGGATGGTCAGATGTATCTGGCTCACTATGGAGTGCTTGTTCCTGTAGTCCCTATTAAGTCCAGAATAAGTTTTATGTGAGACAATTAAATGCAGATTCATATAACAACATTGCGCAGGTGGATAGTCTTTTTTTTTTTAACTGTTACTAGCTGTTAATTTACCACTAGACGAAGAAGAAGAAGAACTGCATTACCTTAGTGAAGCCAGCTGAGAGGGCGATTCTGTACTTCCGCCATTCTAATCGTACACCAATAATTGTTGGTACAAAGCAGTTTTTGTAGGTAATGGTTATCAGTCTTTGCAGGGTGTGTACTAGTTCTGTCAGACTGGCAATTTGTATACACGGTCAATTTGAGGGTGCAAAATATTCTAGGAAGTATGGCATACAGAGTTTCATAATGCATTTTCGCTGGTGGGGGAAGATACTTCTGTGGACTTGGCCACACCCATTTTTAAGCCACACACTTTGATGTGTATAGTTCACACTGATCAGTGTTTGGTCACATGCATATGCTTTTATAATCTTACTAACAAAATTTTATAATTATATATACATGTATATATAGTTGCCAAGAAGGGGAGGGGGGGGGGGGGTGAGACTGCGAGACTTCGGTTCACTGCCACCAGAGTTCAAACAAGTAAATCTGTACCAATGAATGAGAGTGATAAAATGTTTGGTAACCTGAGTAGCATGCTAGGCATATGTTGTGTGAGTGCATGATGTCTCCGTTTTGTGGTGTCATTTCACCACAGGGGGGGGGGGGGGGGGGGGGGGGAGGAGTTGGTTGCTCCTCCCCTAAAAAAAGGGTTTGGTTATTCTGCCTCGCCGTGCGG
>WLWI01002625.1_pt1 | contig 15522 bp, 7 predicted proteins | sample 6701501 | NCBI WGS metagenome assembly WLWI01 (sample SAMN12718690, study PRJNA515312) | sponge metagenome | isolation source: marine sponge | host: Mycale hentscheli | place: New Zealand: South Island, Marlborough, Capsize Point | collected 2014-11-01
TTACACGCAATCTATTTCACAGACCCATGGGACCGTGGGATGGGATGGACAGTAAGATATTCATGTGTCAGTGAGAGGGACAGGTGGACATTCCGTGGAATGTCCCACAATCCCATGGGACCGTGGGATGGGATGGACAGTAGGACACGTGCATCTGTAGAGGGACAGGTGGACATCCCGTGGAATGTCCCACAATCCCATGGGACCGTGAGATGGGATGAACAGTAGGACACATGCATCTGTAGAGGGACAGGTGGACATCCTGTGGAAAGTCCCATGGGGCTGTGGGATAGGATGGACAATCCCATGGGACCGTGGGATGGGATGGACAATTTACGGCATTTCTGGACAGCCCTCTAAAAGTGGGCGTGTAACTGGGTCAGTGCATGTGGGGCTGGTTGGTGTGAGATCAATGAGTGGGGATCGTTGTCATGGAGATTAATGGGCTCAAGGAATGTGACTAGAAGTGGAAGTACACACCCACACACTAACGCCATTCCCACGGGAGGACTGTCACGTGTCCCACTATACCATCACTGTACAACATAGCCACACACACACACTAGCGTATACCACCACACATATGTCTGTCTATACAATGTCCAGTGATGCATCCTTCATGTTGGGCCGACAAGCAATTGAGCATTATTACACACAAGCACTATTTTTTTTATCCTTCTCTTAATGATGTCTATATCAACAGCGTCTTTGATTTTAGTTTTTATTTGTATTTTGTGTTATTTAATGTCTTATCCAGAGGGCATTTTAGAACCAGAGTTGATAGAGGGCAATCAACACCGTTGAAATTTCAGGGAGGGAGGGAGCGGGGCTTCTGGTTGCTATGAACAACTTTGATGGAAAATTTGTGGCAAATGGTCACCATGAAGTCCTAATAGTTGTCAGGAGGGAGGGGCAGAACCATTCTTCAGGGAGGAGAGGGAGAGAGGGGCAAACTGCCCCTGGAAAAGGCATAAAGATTCCCTGATATTTCCAATATCACAACTAATAGTTATTTCAAGGAGAAATATATATGGCTGGTTATGACCAAACTAACCAATCACATAATCCAAGAGCCAGTGGTGGATATTAGTTGATAGATACCTAGTGCCTTGCTTGCCCAGTTATCACACACACACACACACACACTATTGTCCCTTCCCGCCCCCACACTGACACTCACCTATGACCTGCACTGTTGCTGAACCAGTGGCTTGGACACTTCCATCCTGAATGATAGAACAAACATACGTACCAGCATCACTCAACTCCACTGCCGTGACCTGAAGTTGCCATGACGATTGCAGGAGCTGGACACGCCCACCAACTGTCACTGCAACACCTTCATGAGACCAAGTTACCGTGGGAACAGGGCTAGAGAGAGAGAGAGAGAGCTAAAATACGTAGCTGTAGTTAAATTCTCATACTGTTACTGGTGCACAAATGGTGAGTGAACCAGTCCGGTCATAACTCAAAGAACTAATGAACACATTATTTGTAATTTAATGAGCTGTAAGCCACACATGGATCTCTATCTACTCATAGTCAACTCTCTCTCTCACTAACACTGCATCAACTCAGAGATACTTCACAAGGTCAAAAGGTTGTTGTTGTTTTTGACAACATTAACAACTGACGTTCATCCAGCTCAAGCCAACTAAATATCCTAATGCACTATTCACATATTATATTAAATCTGAATTCTACATCCTCAACTTCCACTGCCAGAGAGAGAGGGAGTGTCTCATACTATCACGCTCTCTCTCTCGCTATGATTTGATCACTAGAGAAACTAACTCTCCAAGTGAACTCACAAGCCAGAAGGGAAGCACTCCAGAATGACAGAGTCTCCAGCTACCACTACTTCATCCACTGGAGCTATTTCAATGCTGCCTTGGATAACTGTCACTGTAGCTGTACAAGATAAGCCACACCTTAGAACACAGCAATACACTGAAGTGACATGTCTTACGTGTGGTGTCCACCATACTAATAGAGACACTCATCTGCTGTTGCCCGGTAACCTCATTAGACACTGAGCATGTGTAGGACTCGGGCATTCCCCGGGACACTGGCTGGTAGGAGGAGAACACGAGGCGGCCATTTTGAGTCATACCCACATGGTCACTACCTGTCTGAGGACCCGACCAAGTAACTCGTGCAGCTGGATTACTAGCCGCAGGCATACGGCAGGTCAGAACTTGATAGGAGAAACGACTCACAGATCTACTGCTAGGCTGGACAGAAGTGAACCCTGGACTCCATACTGAAATAAACCAGTCAAACCAGTTCTATAATATTTACATTCTACAATAAACCAGTTCTATAATATTTGCATTCTACAATAATTCATTCTACAATAAACCAGTCGAACCAGTTCTATAATACTAGTACATAGCCCACGTATAGTAAACATGGAAGTAGAGTATGTATGTGTGTGCTCGCAAGTTCCTAATATCATGTAATATACAAGCAGATCAAATGCAACATCACAACAAAAAGTTCACTGTACGATGGTGTTACTTTAAATTGAGTTAGACGGCAAGAGAGAGAAAGAGTTGTAGATTATAAAGTCTTGGTTCACGCTTGTTCCCAATGCTGTATATTGTCTGATCTTCATGAATTGTGAACCCTACACTACACTGAGTTCTGGAGGTAGAGTTTAGCTACTTCTCTCCAGTGTAAGATGTGCACTTCATAGAGTAATCACTGATTCCACACGAACTCTAGCGAGAGATTGCAGTCAACTATCAGGCTAGTGACTTCAACTGAGATGTGGGGTAAATGTGTATGCGTGTGATGTCATCAATAGGGAGGAGCATGTCCTCCAGTTGATTGTGTTTGTGTGTGCTGATCACTACGCTGGACCCAGAGCTCCATAACGAAGACCAGCTCATACTTTGTTCAGTAACACATGAACTAGGTTTAGTCCCGACTTGCATATGCTCACCAAACCAAGTAGCACACGGAAATGAAGAAAATATGACAAAGAAGAAGTACCAGCAGAAGTAGTAAATGTGGTATGATCACATCTAATATAGCGAGTGTTATTTAGTGCACACATGAACTCCATTCCATCCATCTACCTCTCCATCTCCTTCCAGCCATCAGATGGTCTGCTGCCTCACAATGGCTGCCATCAATGAAGGTGTTAACATGTGGAGAACTCAAGACATAACACTCACCTCTCACTGCTCCTTCGGTGGATCTTCCTGGATGCTATGTGGTGTGAAACTACTTCATCTAGACATACCACAAATACCCACAGGGCATTCCAATTCTCAACACATCAGTCACACATAGTTACCAACACATCACACGTAGTTACCAACATGTCTGTCTTCCACCCAATGTTTGCTTGTGTTGCTTCATTCTTAACATCTGGAGGAAATGTAGGATTGTCATAACTTATCACTAGTCATTCTAGGAAACCCTGTAGTTTCCTCCTTAACAACAAAAAAAAAAAAAACAGACTTACCAACAAGAGCTACTATTCATACTAGAATGATTATGATTACAACTGCCACTGGATACTTAGTTCCGTAATAGTACAACGTGTAAGTTTGAGGTTTAAAGTGAAGTAGGAGGAGTCAGCGAGTCACGTGTGAAATGAATCGTGGAAATGCACAGTTTGTTCAATTTATAGGCTCCTAGGCAACGCTTCTGTGTTAAAAGAAAATTGAAGCCGTCCAATTCTAAGTTACTATGGGTAACTTGTGCTACTCAGGGTCAATAGCTCGAGTAATGTGATTGAAATAGCGCGAGGCGGTTACCCGTGCTATTACTCTTACAAACACACCCCTCTACCTCTGGAACTCGAAGCCATAGCAAGATGAAGCAATGAGCAGACCAAGATGTGAATATACTAGACTTTAGAGACCACTAAAATATCCGCCAGACTCCCGGGGATATGCCAGTAGGTGACAAATTCCCAGGACTACGTGAATATGTACACCTAACTCCCGGGACCAGACATGGACTTGCAGCTGCCGTATAAATATTATTAGAATAATGATATTCACGATCTTGCAAACATAACACTTTTATAAGTATTCACAACAGGGTTCATGCTGTCACGACAACCAGAAACACGCGTGGTACAGCTGAGTCAGCAGATTCATTAGACGCTTCTCCATTCGGACAGAAGAGACCCTAAGTGGACGTCCCACACATTAGATAAGACCACACCAGCCACTCACTCACTGCTCTCTGGTTGTTTCAGATTCCAGCTGCTTGCAATGTGTCAGATGACTGGGTCCAGGAGCTGTGATGTGGTTGCTAAGCGAGTGAATGTGAGAGAGCCAGGAAGGATCATGTTACACGAACCCGCACATGCTCAGTGTGACCTGGATCAATAGTTGCTGCTATATTGAGAGTCCGCTAAGTTGCCGCCAAGGTCATCTCCCTTGGCAATACAACAGAGAGATGATCTCAAACAAGATGTATTGAATGAAATGTGACCTGACCCGTCTGACTGGAGCTGGAGTTGCCTCCCATGAAGAACTTCATGTTTATTTGTTTGTCTGTTTGTTTGGAAGCTGATCTATTGGTCAACTGACCCACCCAACACCTAGGAATAGAGGTAAGGAGGCACGCGTGGTATTGTCACACTAATAGCCATGAGCCAGAAGAAGGTCAAAGTGTATCGTGTTCACAGGAACGTTGTTTTACTAAAACACTTACGAACATGCAAGTCTGACCTCTCGGCTCCTTCCATGCTCCACCCTTAAACTAATGCCACACTCATTAACAATGCCACACCCATCAACACTGCCACACCCATCAACACTGCCACACCCATCATCTGTAAAAATGTAAGTAATTAAATGACTACACAACATGTGGTGGTATAAACTGTAACAAGACGTGTGAACAGAAGGTAAGACATGTCAATTAATTATTCACACATCTGTGCAGTTGGACCACACCCCCTTAAACAGCAACAAAAGGGAAGTATAGATTTGATCAGACACACACTATACCCGTGGGTGGGTGGGCTACTAATTAAGTGTCTGTCTGTCCGTCAGTCTGAGTGAATGTGTCACTCCAGGTGCTGATTTGCTAACAACAACAGTCCATAGATCTAGCCTCACCTTGTCAAGAGTCTAGCCCTTTTGGCATAACAATTAGAGCCACTGGTTTGACTGGTTTGACTGGTTTATGATGATGTTTTCAATGATGACAAATGAGGCATTGGGTATGAACTGTTCGAATAATGTACACAACAGAGAGGGGGAGAGAGAGAGAGAGAGAGAGAGAGGGGAAACAGAATGGTGTGACCAGAGAAAGGGAGTTATTATAGTCAGTCATGGGGAAATGAAAGGGAGCATGAAGTATATTAAATTATGCAAAAGTTTATTAAACATTCAGCTAATATGAAAGTACCAAATGTCCCAATAAATAATATCCTTAGCATGAAACAACAACAACAACAACAACAACAACAACAACATGCTGTATAAGACATGCTATAGGACATATTAGCATATTTAAGAGTACTTCTCTCATGTACTCTGCTCTTAGCTATTCGAGTTGAGAAGTTCAAACATTCAAAGACAAAAGGTTCTGCGTGTAAAGTTCATATAAGGATTCCTCCAACAAGCTTGCTGCTAAAGAGAACACACTCCATACAGACAGTGTTACATCTGCCACATGACAGAATAGTTGGTGATGTTACTATCAAGTGCAACTGGTCATAGCATAATAGAAGTATATGTCAGAGGGCTCCCTGCAATATTGTATAACAATATTTATTTTTACTTATTGCTATAAAGAATGTGGTTAAAATTCCTGTAGAAATCGCTACTTTTCAGAATCATCAATTCCGTTCTCTTCAGAGTACTTGACCATCTAGTAACTACTGCAGTCACTACACCCATCAGTACTGAAGTCATTCTTGCTGTCATCAAACTCCTCGTCACTACCACCAGAGTTACTGCCATCCTTGTCACTGCCATGCTGTGCCAGGTCAAGAATATTGTCTTCATCACTAGGATGCTGAAGTACCAGTGTTCCACTTGCCAAGATAGCTTTCTACTTGTCTTATCATGAGCAGTTATAGCTAAAGTAATATTGGTTTCTAAAAAATTATTCTGTTATTATTATGAAATATATTTTCAATTTATACTTTATCAGAAAGAAGTCTTATTGTTGTGACAAAATTTACTCAACATTTTCTTATGGCGGTCTATGTATTATATAAGCCTAAAATATACTTACAACAATATAGAATCGTCTGCAATTGTGATTGGTGGCTTCCTTGACTCCACAAGGCTGTAGGGCGAAATGGACGCGAAGACGCATTTTTGACGCATTTTTGCGTCCTCCGCGGTTATCGATTTTTCTCAATTGACACGTATTTGCGTCTTCCGCGATTAATCGGTTAATGTACGGAGCCTAGCATGACCACGCCCCTTCAACTATTAATGTACGGAGCCTAGCATGACCACGCCCCTTCAACTATTAATGTACGGAGCCTAGCATGACCACGCCCCCTTCAACTATTAAGTTAGTGCACATGCACTATCTTTATTCAGTTATTTGTGCCTCTTTTTCTCAAGCTAGAGAAAAAAAGCAGATGGGAAAAAATTAACATGTATTTGCCAACATCAGTGGTTGCCTAATTATGCTGTGATATGGCAGGAGCTACTCAAGCACACACACACACACACACGCAGCTACTGCACATGAACACGTTATGCTAAGATACACTTCATAAAACAGTTAATAGATTACACTGTTGTTATTATTATTATTATTATTATTATTAAGAGCGCAGTGACTGGTCTGGTTGAGTTCACTTCATTAGTTTTAAGGAAGTAGAAAAGTCATCAATTGATCAGTTCTATACTTGTTTGTACATATCAACTGAACTGGCTCATGATGGTAGACATCACTGCACATGCCCAAGAATGGGGGTGTGTCAAGGGTAAGATATGTGAGTATCAACCAGCTCGTGGATGACTTGCCTCACTGCCATTCTCTCCAGGGTCCAGGGTTTTTGCTGATAGACTCATCCAGACTCCGTTTAGCCAGTCCCTCATTCAGTTATAGGATATATCAAATTCCAGAAGACATAACACATCACCCGATACTCTCTTTATGTCACCACTCTTTCCCAGACTACTCAGATATGCACCTCTTACCAGCTCTCTGGAGATGTGCTGGAAGACTCCTGACTGCTCCAGCTCCATTGCTGGCCTGGCACTGGTACGTCCCTTCCGAGGCTTGATCTGTAGCACTGAGTCCTCCAGGGGATGTACTGAGTCCTGGCTCAGTCTGCACATCCAGCAACACTCCATCTCTGTACCAGCTGATGGTAGGCACTGGATTACCTGAGGCTGTGCATGCTAGTAGCACTGGGCTACTGGGGGCAGTGGTGTTGGAGGGAGTTGTGGAGAATTGAGGAGAACTCTGCTGACCTACAGGGATGGAAGACGCAGATGAACACTGGCCTGGCTTCTGATCCTTATCGCTCATTGTTTACTCGCCCACTTAAGTAACGACTTTACACAAGTGTGTAAACCACAATAAATAGAGTATTGCAAACACAAACGCCCGCAGGGCTTACCTCCAGCTAGACGCAGCGTAAGTAAACACAACGCCACTATCGCCAGCGTCCTCCTCATTTATGGCCGCTAGACAACTACTAGTTTTTGTAGATATTAACACAATAATAGCAGCTTCTTTGAATTATGTTGCGGACAGTACCGCGCCAGCAAATTAATAATGCGGAACAAGGTCCTCCCATCCCGTAAAGCCTTTTGCTGGCTCAGCTTAGCCCCACCTACCTATTTATTTATTTAAACCCCGCCTTTTCCTCTGTTAGATATCGATTCCATTCTGAAGAAAATTTTAATTCCAGAGTTTAAGATCCAAAATTCAAAAAGGAGCCGCAAAGGCGTGGCTATTTTAAACTTGCATAGTTCCCCTTTGATTGCTCAAACCGCCGGCAAGTGGTCCTGCAGAACGCCGCGATAAGCTTGCGGTTGAATGGTAGTCTGCGGAAGAAGGTAAACAAGTTAGCGAGTTCTCTGCTGAATCGGAAGCGTTTGTCTGCAGCTCCTGTTTGACGTGCAGCATCCCGGTATGGCTCCTTACAAGATTTTGAAGCAAGGTTACATGTTGAAGGAACCGCCTATTTCCAAGAGAGGCATTAGAAAAGTAAGCAACAAACAGTAGCTAGTGGTCTGCTTATAGCTAGCCTGGTTGGTACAGAATCGGTTTTACAATGTTGGCGCCTTTATTCGTGGAGCCTGCTTTGTTAAACAAGCTGTGAATTTTGAAACTTTGATATCTCCATGAATAAACAGACTTTGAGTGATAGTAAATTTGCAGAGCTTCAGTCCACAGCCTGGTAGAGTCAGGGGCCAGACTCCATCACATGCACAGAAACCTATCTTGGGACTAACTGAAGTGTTCCTCCCCATTTCATTTCTTGACTTCTGGCCTCTGGATATTGCAGGCATTAATTACATGATTGATTTCTTGTATTTGTAATGCAGAGAATATTTCGTTACTGGTTTGTGCTAGTGGAAGATCGCACTCAAGTAGCTTTGGTCTATTTCAAAAATGAAGATGCATACATAGCTCGTCAACGCAATGAGGGATTTATTCGTGTTGATGAAGCTAGCAACATTTCGGTCGTAGGAGAGTATATGGGCCACAAGAATGCCTTCGTCATCAAGACACCTAAACGCATGTTCCATATCATCCCTGAGAGCAGGTAAGAAGACTGGGTGAGAGAGGGAGCTGGTAGCTTTCCAACTTGTTGATGTGTATTAGTTTATGAAAATTGTTAATTATCACATAGTGGTCCTCTAGACACGTGTTAGAGTGAAGGTATCATATTACTAGAGTGGGAGCCATGGCTTGTTTTTCTGCTCAGCAATGCTCAGATAGTGTGAAGATAGAATATCATCAGCCAATACTTGGTCCAGCGTTTTATCCTCTAAATTACAGAGATGGTATTTAATTAAGAAGGAATGATTTAGCTGCTACAGCCACCTTCGTGCTGAAGTGTGGCACACACACGCACTTGAGGACTTTAAAAATGGTCGGCTCAGTAACTCTGACCTTACTATAGTCTAAACACATTAGATCTGTTCACTCATACACAAGCCCAAGCTATGAATGAGAGACTCACAAACCAGGCTAGGTGAAGTCTGGAAGCAGTGTGTGAGTGTGTGTGTGTGAGAGAGAGAGAATGTCTAGTGTGTGTATGTGTGTGTGCGGATTGTACCTCCAGTTGGAGTACTCACTTGCTCCATTTGGTCACACCCTGTCCACTTGACCAGACCAGACCAGGCTGCTTCTGCTGGTATTCATTAGTTCTAAACCATTAGCTGATTTATTACTTGGAACTCATTCATCATCACTCATTACCATGACAATTATACTATTAACCACACCTCTTTTGAAATAGGCAGCTGCATTTTTTGAAGGCATTGGCTGTTACTGTGTAGTTGGTTCACCTGACTGGGCCTTGTAGTGGCCATTGAAGATGGTGAAGGTGTGTACAGTGGTGTCCGTTAGACCAGTGGTAGGGATAGCCATTAGCAGCTCCATTCAAGTCAAGGCTGCCTTCATTAGCTCTAGTTAGAGCCACCTATCAAAAATACACTTTTCTGTGTAGTAGTCACTAAAGTGAGCGTAGTGGCAGCTTGTTGGTGGAGATGCCTGTTGAGCGGGGAATGCCTGGCACTCCATTGGGTTCTCCATGGCAGTGTGGGCCAGCTTGTTGAGCTGTGCTATTACTCATGTTTCAAGAGACCACTGGAACTGAAGAAGACTCCATTGAGGCTACAGTGGGAGGCTATTCAAGAAGACTTAATTGGAATATGGACAAAGCTGTTCAATAAAGGCAGCAATTAATCTACTTGTGATGTTTGCTGGTGTTGGTATAATGTTTTAAAGTACCATCTAGAAAGAGCTGGAGGAGGAAGCAATGAAGTTGAAAGTCTTCATACACATGTATCAAAGGAATTTTCAAGAAGGTTTGCTTTGTGATTGTACCTTCCCCCTCATACACTGAAGTAGTTACATGTGTGTTTGTCACTGACTGTCTGAAATCTCTGGCCTTATTCCAACTAACCACACCCATCTAGTACACACCCTCCACTCCAGTAGAAGTGCTGGTACATTCCCCAAAGATGCTTCTCAGGTAAGTTCTGTAGAGATGCAGAAACCATACAGTGGTTGAGTTGCTATGTGGTGAAATACCGGGAAGCTTGCATCAAAGACAGATAGATTAGCAGACGCTCAGTCCAAGCCAATGACTGACAAGATGAGAGGAACTCAGTCGTGCAACTTGTGTTCTCTTTGGCATACGTGAAGCCTTGTTGTCACAGTAACCAAGAATCATAACCAGAAATTTATAGTACTGGACAATATAGAGGCCACGCCCACCCCACTTAAGATGGTCACACTCTTTTTTTTAGCGTGCTGCTATATGGAATGTCTCAAGCAAGTGTGGAACATCAGTTTTGTGAATGCCACACCCCTGTTTTGTGATTGGGCTGTGCCATGTACAACATTATTGGTTGTTGCTAGGAAATGCTATGGAATTTAGTGCATAATTCAGTATTGATTTAGTGATAAATTCTATTATCAACAGTTCCTGCATCCATCCATCCATCCATGGAGTGGGAGACTAATCAGTCGGCAGATGGGAAACTTGAATTACAGTTGACTACTCGGAATTTGTTGTAATGAAGGATTCTGGAGGTTCTAAAAGCGTGGTAAATGGACCAACTTCCAACTTGTGCCAATTCCTGTTCAGGAAGTTTAGATACTTATAGTCCATTGTGGACCACAGTAGACAGAACTACAGGCTTATAGATTAACAGAACTACAGGCTTATAGATTAACAGAACTACAGGCTTATAGATTAACATTGCAATATGTATGCGAGGTACAGAATCTATCTCAACTCTCATGGTGCTATTGTATGCTTGTCCTCAGCAGTGTGTGTGTGTGTGTGTGTGTGTGTGTGTGTGTGATTAGGTGAGTCCTGTGTTTGTGTTCACCAGTTACATCCATAGATAGTAATGGAAGGAATCTTTTCATTAGCTCAAAGGATATTTTCTTTCATTCCATGTGTCTCTATTGTTTCCATGGTAATGGTAAAGCTGAAGCTTAGCGGCCAGGATGCATTATAAGAAACATTGCTATGGAATCAGACAGCATTGCTGGAGTACATTCTCTACAGCTATCAAGTCATTCATTTTTGACACTTTCATTCATGGTACTGGAATTAAAATGTGGGAACAGGGACAGAAAATGTGGGAACAGGGACAGAATGTACAGACAGACGTATGTTTTCATCATTCTACTTTAACATTCAATAACTTGTATACCGACAATAGAGATGTATAATTCACAGTTGTGTGGTGTCAATCTATGCAGGCTGCTCCAAAACAACATACACACACAGCCTGTTTGGCTTCACTAATTCAGGGGTGTGAAATGCATCCAGGTGTGTGTAGACAAGTTTTAGGGCATGAAAATGGCAACATTTTTAAAGAAGTGTCTGCTGGAACAATTAATGGCTTTAGTCCCCCCCTCAAATTTGTGCTAACTCTAGCATTGTGTTCCAGATAAATTCCATGGTATTTGTCAGGCCATGTAGGAGAAGTCAAGCATTATGTCATAGCCTGGATTATTTCAGGTCTTGCAGATCACAGCAATGCTGAGCTAATAGTTTGCCATCCTCTCAATACCCTCTGGTCCCTTTGTGTAGCTGACATTCCACTGTATAGCAATTTAACCAATCCAATTTCTAACTGAACAGCAAAAATTCTCTTCAAAAAAATCTCTAAAAAAAAGAAATTCAATTTGATTTCTTTGAATGTCACCTATGTTAATCTCTCACTGGTAACAAATGATGCCTGGCTCCAGTCCAAAGTGGTTTGTGTGTACATCTGTTAGATGGTTATGTTCTGCAAGTTCATTTTCTCTCTCTCTGTGTGTGTGTGTCTGTCAGATATGATCTCCACGAGTGGCTCTTCACACTCCACAATGCTCTCGAGAGCTTCAACAAGAAGATGGACAAGATCAAGCAGAGACAGCAGCAAGAACAACTCAGACAAGAGCTGAGTCAGCAAGGTGGACAACAAGCAGCTGGTGATGTCTCTAATGGAGCTCGTCCTCGATCCAACACAACTGACCTGGTGAAGACTTCAGCCACTGCTGGTCACACACCTCCATACCGCAGAGCACCTCCCCCTCCTCGTGATAAAAGGGACAGTAGAGAAGTCAGTGGTGCAGTCAATAATGGGATTAATAAAGATGAAAGTCGATCCCCCCGAAGGAAACCAGCACGCCCTGCTCCCCAAGCACCCATGGGACGTAAAAATGAAGCTAGCAGCAGTTTGGGGGATCAGATCCATGGAGACACAGTTTCTCCAGTGTCTGTGCCTCAATACAGCCCCCCGCATCCACTGGGACGAACTCGATCCTATTCCCAGGACGGATACAGCACAATGGAATCAGAACGAGGAGGTTACGGCACTTTGGAATCAGACAGAGATGGTTATAGCACACTAGAGTCTGGCCAGCACATCATGGTGGACCTGGCAATCTCCCAGAGTGACAGAGAACCCATGTTTCCACAGGAAGGCGAAGAAGATCAGCTCTCTCCACTTCACTCTAAACCACGCACTGAGCCCCATCTAGCACTCATGCAGCAGCTGTCTAGCTCTCTGCCAGAAATGCTGGACGAAACAGGAAACTCTACTAGCCCAGAGGCCATGGAAGATCATGACCACACCCACCATGGAGAGAATACCAGCAAACACTCTCCTGGCAGTAGGCACACACGACACCTGAGCTTGATCGGAGGGAGTAAGGATGCTCATCATAATCACAGTAGGAGGAAACCCAAGAGAGCAGGGAGCCTCAAGCAGCGAAGCCGGTCGCCCCCTAACCTTCCTCCTCCTCCTCCTCCTCCACCTCCATCAGATCCCGGTGCTAACGCGTTACTCGACACATCAGGGATGAGCATGCGATCAAACACAAGTTCAGCGAGTCTGGGGTTTTCTGAAGTAATGCAAACAATGTCGTCTATTGACCATGAACTTGACACCATTGCAGAAAACTTCACCACCTCCACTGTGATCACACCCTCAATGCCTCCAGGCCGCCCTCCACCCCCTCCACCCACTCAAGTTGATACAGCAGCCATTTCATCTGGCCAGAGTAACCTAGGCCCCTCCCCCACTTCAATCACTCTTTCACCCACTTCATTAAGCCCAACTTCACAGCAATGTAATGTGCCTTCACCAGTTCCAGAGGCAGAAAATGAGAATGGAGAATTCTGTGAAGAGGAATGGCTCTGTGATGAACCTGAATTAAACAATGGAGTAACCAATGGACATGCCCACCAGGACACTGTCAGGAGAGACTCATCTTCTGATGAAACCAAGCCAAAGAAACAGCTCAGAGTCATGTTCAAGGATGAAGTGGAGGCCATTCCTAGCTATGAACCTCGAGTAGATTTGGAAGGAGACGACAGTTTGGGCGAGGAGACAGCCATTGATGAAGTTCCCACAGGAGTGGCTGCCATCAAGATGAAACTGTTTGGTCAGAAAGAATCTGTGGCCACAAGATACAAGAAAGAAGGTATACTCTGTCCCAAGTTCACTCACCCTGTTAATACGACTTTCTCTGACCAGTACTTTGACACAGATGTGATGGACAACCCAGCAGGCCACACCCACAATGACATAACCAACGGAAACGGCAGCCACGCTGTGAGCATTATTGATCGCCATGACAATGCCAACAACAACAACAGTGAGAACCATTCCAATGCAACTGAGGTTGCCTTGGAGAGTCCTGCTCTGCCAAACTCTGACCCCACATCTCAGCCTAAATTGGACCCACTCCCACCAAGTACCCAGGTAAGTGAAGAGACAAAGAAGGAGTCTACTTCAGAGCAGCCTCTCTCTCCTGCGACACCAAGTGGTGAAGAAAAGAGTGACGCCAAACATCACAATGTGTACGAGTGCCCGTGGGAAGATAAGCCCATTTCCAAATACAAGGTCATAGGAATAGTCCGCAAGACAGCAAGTCCGTCATCAAAGACCAAGTCTCCACCTCCCACTGCACACAAGAAAGCCGCCAGTGCTGCTGGTCAGCAGCGTATGCAGTTTGCCGAAGTCTCCACTAAAGATACACCAAAACCTTCTGCCACTGAAGTGAGAAATGTCCACTCTTTGGAGAGAAACATGCTAATGAAGACACGGTCCTTGCCACTGACTCCACCCACTACACTTGATGGTGCAGATTATTCACTTCTGGCTAGTATCAGCAGTACGCTCAAGGAAACATCACTCTACGGTAGTGACACTCTACTGTGTAATGGAGCTGAAGGCAAAGAGTCAAAGGTTACAACAACTCAGGGTGAGAAGCTGCGGGAAGCTCATCGCACAGATGATGCCACCATTACCTATTCTTCAAGTGTTGTGTCACTTCCTGATCCATCACAGTATACCACTGAGTATTCCTTAGCTGCCAATTCTGCTGACTCCACCCCTTTCAAGAACGCTCCACGAGGCAGTCGTCATCCAAGCAAAGGCTTGGCAGGCACAAGGATGACAAAGTCACTAGACGGTTTGGAGAGCAAAGAAACTCAAGTCACCTACAACCACCACATACACGCACACGTATTACGCTCCCTCGTGTAAACAAACAAACACAACTACATCCCACCCTCACAGCTGGGTGTCTGCAACCAATCATTGAAAATGCCCCAGGCATTGAACCCGTCGCAAGTATTACCTTATTTCTCTACCTCTCTATTAGAGCACACTTTCACCCTACAAGTTTCTACTCACCAGAACCAATCATCTCTCCTTGCATGTGCTGTAAATACAGAATGGAATGGAAATGCTGGCAAACTCAAATTTCATACTTGTTGTTTTATTCAAACTCTTAATTGTCAATTTTGTTTTTGTTTTTGCAAACAGTTTGTGTTAGTTAAATGCAGAAGTGATATGAACATGTGTAAAGTGAGACATGTACTGATGAGTGTCTAGTACAGTCACTAACTCAAGAATGTGACTGGTTGGATTCAGAGTATTGATTCCAGCGGGAATGGAACTGGACGGCTATCTTCCATCAAACACAATGACTGATATTTGTCAAGTTTCATCAGTTCTCTAGGAATGCAAGCTAGTAGGTACACATTGTCAATAATACATCACTACCACACTTTGTTTACACTTTCAACAGTTTATTTGGAACTCATTCCACTCGCATTGCTAAGCAACCCTCATTACCTCTAGCCTCAACTACATGGCAGTGTGACACCAGGAACTAGACCAAAGTTAGTCAACCACTCTCACTGACCACCCTTGCCCCTGGCAATTACGACTAACAAAAGTTCAAACACTATACACACACCACACTGCCTCCCCCCCCCCCCCCCCCCCCCCCCCCCCCCCCCCCCCCCCCCCCCCCCCTCTCCTCCTCCTCCTCCTCCTCCTAGTTCTAATTATCTTTTGTTGTTTCTGGCCTCTGTCA